>Ga0137441_1000002_pt1 | contig 123004 bp, 111 predicted proteins | sample EasRivERMGT244_2_FD_102323 | JGI IMG/M metagenome (GOLD analysis project Ga0137441, IMG submission 102323) | Soil microbial communities from meander-bound floodplain in the East River, Colorado, USA - East River MetaG ERMGT244_2 | ecosystem: Environmental > Terrestrial > Soil > Floodplain ... | reverse complement strand
GGAGATAGCTCCTGACTTGGTGCTCTCGTCCATCCAATCGAAACGGTCCAATTCAAGAAGGAAGCTCTCTTTGATGTCCAGTACCATGTCTTTGACCTTCTGTTTCTTTTGCTCTGTAAAGTGCTTGTCAACATAGTACTGGGAGATGAGCATACCCAACACGGATTCTGAGACAGCAGTGCAGCGTTCGAGTTGTGTCTTCTCCGAGGGATCACTTCCATAGAGCAACACAGAGAACTGGTCCATAACAGAAACCTGAGCGGGACCGAGGTAGGGGAAAGTGTGGACAAAAAACGATAACAGGACTGCATTCTCAAGAGTCTGATAAGGAGTGTTGGATAGTCTGCTGCAAGCAGCATAGAGATAACCAACATCTACCACGTTGGCAGAGGTTATACTGTTGTTAATGATTAGAGTGTCTATGTAAGGCTGAAGAATTCCAGGGCATAGGCTGTAGAGCTCAGTGGAAGCGTATTGATTATACATTACAGTCGGATCTCTCATGTCGGAGATGTCCATCTTCGCGTTCTGAAGCTCTGTCTCTAAAGAGATCAGGTCATTTGCATCCGAGAGAGTGAAAGAGTTGAAACCCGCAACACGGAATAGACTCTGTATCCAGGAGGCATAGATGGACATCAGAGTAGCATTAGAATAGTAACCAGGACTGGAGAAGAGTAGATTTCCACTGCCGATGTTAAGCATGTGTTTCATGGGTAAGACAGAGCGAACGTCGATCTCAACATCGATAGAGAAGAATGGCTGGACCGAGATGCCGTGCTGCAAACGGACTTGTGCTGATGCTGCCATCAATCCATTCAGAGAGGTTGGATTGATGATAAGCGCAAGAGCGGAAGAGATAGGCCGCATTCCCCGGTCGCTCCGGTAGGTCTGATTGAGACAAGACTGTTGTAGAGTGGTGAGGAATGGCCAGTGTCTCGCCTCTTCCATTACTTCGAGTAGCTGTGCTTCGACTATCTCTGCAACAAGAGAGAAGCTGGCCGCATAGTAAGATTTCCCGATGGGAAGTGTTGTATTGGAAATGAAGCCTCCGCAGAAGTACTGCCATGGATCCTCACAGAGATCTGCGCTTTTGTTGAGCATAGCAGTTGTTCTGAGCACCCCAGTGGTTTGGTCTTCAGTGAGTGCTTCGCTGAATGGATGGCGCATTGCATAGTACGAGAAAGCCATTGAGATGAGCACAAACACACAAGAGATTACCAGCATGAAGTAATGCAAGCGTTTGAATCGCGAAAGAGTTTCCTGTGTTGCCGCTTTTGCTGCTTCTACAATTACATCGTCGCCTTTGGCCCCGAGAGAGAATGGTTGCTCTTCGTCTCCATCTTCGTTGTCCAACTCAAGTGGAATCACTCTCGAGGCGAACTGGAATGTAGTCCCGCTACTCTCTTCCGATGGTTCTTCAGCCATCTTAGAGGTGCAATGAAAATGGCCCAAACTCGAACGTCAATATAATTTATGGACTATTCTCGCTTGGTGGATGATCGCAAGGCCATCAAAGCTGGGCGTCTTGCAGTCTGTCTGGTGGATGAAGGTTGAGGAGGCGGCATTGCCTTTTGTACAGGAAGTGACCATATCGGTTTTGGCTGAGGAATTGTATCCCTTTTCTCTTCTGCTAGACTCTGCTCCGCTTTCACTGGCATTGGAGATTCTTTCACAGGTTCGAGTTGACGTCCGCGCTTTTCTATGGGTCTTTCTTCTTTATGGCTAGAACATTGACCGTAGACAGCAATGACAAGCAAGATTGAAATCGCCAATCCAAATGCCACTGTCCATCCAATCCACGCGAAATTCCCCTGTGGCTCTGGCTTGAAATCAGACCAATCCTCCATTGCAATTGTTTTAGGTATGGATTTCTTCTATTCGATTTCTCTCTTTAGAATTGACGTCTTTTTCCTCTTTGCTACTTGTTTAAAGTTGAAAGTCAAGTGTTTATTGTATGTCTCGGTGTTTTGTCTTTCAGCTGCGGTCTGAGTTTGTTTCTCTTTGGACTCTTGTCTCGCTTTCGCTTCTGGGGTGGATTCTGTCCCGGGTGTTTGATTCTCCAATCAGTCTCCAGGCTGTGCAGGCACCTTCTTCCGGTGAACATTTTTTCACAGACAGCAAATTGTGCCTCTGCCGACATTTTCTCGTAGACCGAAGTCGTCAGTTGCCAGTATTTGCAGTAGCCACGGGCTCGTCTCAGAAGCATTCTGACTTCATCAGGACTGAACATCGGAAGAAGAAGATTGATCAGTGAACGTAATTGACCTTTCCGGAATGATTGTGACATTATTGTTATGGTGCGACACGTGAAAGGGCCAGATTCTATGACATCTTCCAGAATTCGGTTTTTCACGTGTTCTATTTCTCTACATTGTCGAGAACGTCTCCAATAAGCAGACAACTCGTCGAACGTTTTGCATTCTCGGATAGTGTGAACAAAAACAATTTTCAAATCTGAGTGGTCAACATATCGATAGATTTCTGGAAGGTGTTCTTCTGTCAGAGCGGAAAAGGTTGGGATGTCGATCAAATAATCAAAGAAATCGAGTATCTTTTTTTGTTTTCCGATCTCAATGAACCATAGTCCAAGTTCGTTTGGAGTAAGTCTGGGCAATTCCTTTCTCAGATAGTGCGTGTAAAAGATATCGTAAAACCGAGGAAATGTACAGAGTTTCGCAAACAATGATGTAGACTGTTCACCTGGTCCGGCCATTTCTTCTCTTTTCACTTGCCGGTTGGTTGTAAAAAGAGAATACGATTCTCCATGATATAATGGAAGCGGAATTGAATAATGATATCATGACATTTGTCGATCATGATACCATGTGTACACAGGCACCGCAGTTTGCAAGCAGTTGAAAAGCGCCATGCCACAGACCAAGAACTGTCGTCCCAGAGAAACGCCTTACGAGAGAAAAGAGCCGAGAGGTCAGCCTGTGTTACATTTGGATGATAGAGACGGAGTCCACTCTTCTTCTGCTCAAGTCAATGTGCTTTTCAAAGACACTGGAATTGCATTGGTGCAAATGTTGGACGCACTCAAACTCGGCGATTTTGTACTCTTTGCAATGCCCAAGCTGGAGAACCGAGGAGTTATAGAGTCATTGAAGAGAGCAACACGTAGAGGAGCATTCGTGCTTGTTTTGATTCAAAAGGAAGAATGGCTCCGAGCTGGAGAGGACGCTTCTGAAGAGCAGAAATCTCTATGTGGCGAATACAATACTGTAGGAATATTCGACTATGGCACTGTGAACAGTGTTCTGCATCGATTCTATTGCATAGGCGGAGAGTGGAAGTTTGGAGACACTTCCAATACATTGGCAATACGTTGCCTCGGTGACGAGGCCAAAATCAGCACAAATCTGATACAGGAGAGCTTTGTCGTGTTTGGAACACAGAGACACAGTTATGCTACAGTGGCAACAGGACTGTCTCCTTACGTGGCAACAACGGTATCTATTGGGTCTTACAATGTCTCAAACTGTGACCAATTCGAAAGCGTGGTCAGGATTCGCGATGATGCGATAGCACAACGGTACGGCGAACATTTTGCGATGATGTTTCTGAACTCCGAGCCTCTTGATTGGGAAAGCGCGATTGCACGACCCGAGTTTACTCGCATTAAAAATTAGACCCGTTGCTCGGGTTGATTGTTCCAATCGATGTTGTGAATAGTGTGCATAGAGTCGAACTCTCTTTTGATCATCGCAGCCATCTCTTCCGTGCTTTTGAATGATTCCCAATTCACCTTGATCACAGGAATGGTCTTTGAGATGTCTTGGAGGAATTCTTCGTAACCGGCTCTCAGAGCTTGAAGATACTCCAGCGGGATACCGGATTCCATGCCTCTGGATCGTAATGTGATTCGGCGAAGACTTTCTTCAGGCGAGACATCCAAGTGAACGATGACTGAAGGCTTTCGCATGAAGTTTGACATGTTTTGGAAGAGACTGACATAGGTTCGGTAGTCTCGCTCAGTCATCTTTCCGCTCTTCCAAAGCATCTTGGCAAAAATAGAGTCTTCGTAGATAGAGCGGTCCTGGACTCCTCCGGCTTCTCCCCAGACAATTCTCTGCTGTTGACGGAAGCGATGATTCAGCAAGTAGACCTGGAGAGGAAAGCTGAATGTCGCTTGGTCATTGTAGAAGTCGTTAAGATATTCGTTGTCAATGACACCTTCGTAATAGGCCGGCAATCCAAGCGCTTTGCTAAGCGCTTCACAGAGGGTTGTCTTTCCAGCTCCGATCAATCCGGAGATGGCGATATGCATGCCTTGGGCCCAACCGGCCTCCGGGTTGTAACGAGCGGGGAGTTTTTCGTTCGACATGAAATGTGTTTGGAGAAGGGAAAACTGAACTACAGTGCAATGGGACTATTGTGTTATATTTTTCTCGTCTGTCTCTCCATTTTAAGTCTACTTCAAATGTCCGGACACAACGAACAAGTGGAGTGGGCCCAATTAGAAACGCACTACGCAGATTTGGTTTCGGCTAATCGCTACAACTGGACACGATCTGCTCCCGAGCCTCAACCACCCGATGACCCGGATATGCCTCCTTTAATCGAGGGCCCTGCTCCCGCGAACGTTCGACGCAAATGAAATGCTATGTTTAGCGTCTTAGACGATGACCACGACTTCTCCGTCAACAGTGTGGCCCAGCAAATGAAAATCCGAAATCTCCAGTGTTCCACAGGGCATTGTAAATCGAGACGCGTTGTTGAGAGCAGTTTCCGCTTCTTCATCTTCTTCATAGAGAGCGAGAGTAAGATTTGGAGTTGAAACGTTGTGATAGGTGTGCCCTATTCTGTGCACTGTCCTTAGCTCGTCCAGCAGCGCCCCTAGAATGGCGCGGTCCTCGGCATTCTTTCCAGGAAGCACGATAGCATAGGCTTCCGTATGGACTGGTTGCAATTCGTAGACAAAAGCTAGACTCTTAAGTTTTTCCCCGAGTACTGACTGGAGAATCTCTGCATCTTTCGCATAGAAACCGGTAGGAGAAAATGCAAGGTATGATTCGGTTAGTCGCTCCTGCGCGTCTGGAAACGCCTCAGCGCAGAATTCAGTAAGCCATTTCACTGTTTCAGTATGAGTTTTCCCATTCAATTTGAATGTAGTAGCCTCCAACCACACACCTCTATACTTGTCTGTCATTGTTTGTTTAAACGCTTTGTCCCAACCATGATATCATTTATTGCCTGGGCATCCTTGTCCCAACCATGATATCATTTACTGTCTGGATTGGGACATCGGAGACAAATATCTCCAAAGCAATAGCCATAGTTGATAAAGATTTGACATCCTGCAATCAATGTTCTACGCTTTGGTTCAGAGGACTTCAGCTTTACGACTAAACTTTGATTGAAAAAGAGCTGTCGTTCTCCACAATAGTGATTCAGCAATGAGATTGGGCCGATTAGAACGCCTTGACCCTTGCTTCCAGAGTAAAGAGAACGATAACCCCGCTTGTGAAGTTTCTGAAACGTAGAAGAGGAAAGTCGAATCAATTGTCCTTTCAAGCCTGGAAATGTTGAATCAGGCTTAAGCTGAATGTCCTCTTTAGCAACAAGTCCCAAACCGTAGTGGGCAAACAGTTGAACTTCGACTGGGGCACAAGCGAGCTCATGATACCACTTCCAACAGACCTCTATCAATTTTGCACGAGCATTGACTTTCTGAGGTCCACGAAAGCAATTGGAAACTCTTACAGTCCAAAATTCCTCGTCGAAGCTTGACTTGAAGAGGATCCGAAAGCAGACTGGAGTTTCGATGACCTGGGACCAGAATAAATTCTTCTTTTCGACCAGGATGTACTCTGCAAAAAATTCCCATCTTCGGACTGTCACTGGAAGCAACGTGGACGTCCATCTCGAGTTCCGAGTTGACATGATCTAGGCACAAGGCCAGAGTCGAAACGATGATAGAAATCGAGTAAAGGAATCGAATTGCAGAGTTTCGGATGATTTGAATTTGCAGAAACTGTCCTGTGCGTCTAACAGGATGTGGTCGATTTTCGCTTGCATCTCTCAAGCCTAACGGACGAACAATTGGAAGAATTGTTTATTACACAGACTTGCATTGAAACTTAGTCGTCAGACAGATTTTTCCATTTGACCAATTCTCTAGCACAACTGAAACGGAAAATTCTTCCCACTGTCCTCCAATGCTCGTTGATAGACCAGTGGCTGTCTCCTTTGCATACGACTCGAGAAATCCAGGCACCTCCAGGCGGGCCGGCTCAAAAGCATACGCAGTGGAGCATTTGCCATTCCTTCTCTCTTTCAAAAGCACTGAGAAAGCTCTAACGGCTGAAGGCTGGAGCTTGAGGAGTTCATTGCTGACCAGATCGATGTAGCGCAGCATCGAGCCGGTTTTGATTATCTGTTGCTCGTCTTGTGTCATCTGAGAAGTGAAAACGCAATCCTTTCTTTATTTCCTCGTTAAATCCATGTCAGAGGAGGTTTTCACTGTTGTGACAGATGACCGAAATCCCATTTTGTAGGAGCAGCTGGGACAGGGTTTGGAATTCCGAGATGCTGGATGATGGCTTTGTTTTGTTCCAATAACATCTCCGATTGAAGAGCTACTACCTTCAGGAAGTTTTCTATCCTATCGAGGCGGCCGTTGATCTTGTCTATTTCATCCTTTTGTCCCGGGGTCCAGACGGCGTGATTTTCTTCTATTGTCATTTCTAAAGCCTGTTTGGAATTAGAAATGGATACTACTCGATCGGGAAATCTCAGTCTAAATAAATTCTGGATTCTAGTGTATTCTCGGGTCCCTTTTTGAAAATAGAGAGAAAGATATCTGTAAAATTTATTGTAAGATGTAGTTCAACTCGGTCCAGAATCTGTCAGGATCGTGAGATTCGCTGATCTCTGATTTGTCGACAAACATCACAAGCTGGAGGTTGTCAAGGTCTTGTTCGGTAATGTCGTAATATTGCGAATAGAATCCTTTCCAGTGCCAACCCGTCCAGTCACGTTGCTCTGACGGTTCTTTTTCGACAAAGACACAAACCAGATCACTGTCCTCTTCTGTGTCCTCTGACATTGACCTGCACACAGTGTGCTTGTTCTGGACAACATGGATCGACGACGCAGGTCGATTGTTGATCTCCTCGTTTACAAGTTCGTAGTGAGATACTCGCATCAGTCCTACGACATAGGCCCGCTGAAATCGATGTGTGTATTCTTGTGGTCCTTGAGGTGCGTGCCTCCCACTTCCATTATAAACCGCTGGCTGAGAGCTTGTTGTCAGCAATCCTGAGGCATTGAGTTTTCCCAAGAAAACTCGCAAAGGTGATGTTTCAGGTTGCAGCCCATAATTGTAATACTCTGTCTCGTCGAGAAACACCCTGGCCTGCTCTTTGCATAGATCAAGTATTCTATCGTCCAGTGAACTGTTCTTCTCCATTTTGAATCCGTTCAAACTGGTGAATTTAACACAATCTTTATGACTATTGTCTGGGTGGTTGGTACCACGGATTTTGCTCTTGAGATCCTAGGAATCTTGCGCGTTGGATCTGTTTCATAAAGATGTCAACAGTGTCGATGGCTGCGATGACTTGACCCGTATCCAGACCTCGGTGATTTATCGTCGCTTGTAACAGTGCAGTCATAGACTGTGTTGCACTGTCGTAAAATATTTCATTCCGAGAGTAGAAACATGCCAATCGGGCTTTTACTCCGGGATTCACCTCTGGGAAGTGTTGCTCGACAAACTCTTGTAGCATTCGCTTTTCCATTGTTTCCTTTGTTGAATTAAATTTGACTTCACATGATCCTATAAAGGAAGAATGTGCTTCTCCCATTCACCTTCTGCAACGGGGAGAAATTCGTCAATGATTATCAGAGAGGGCGGTTTGTCGACGGGGAGAAATTCGTCAATGATTATCGGAGAGGGCGGTTTGTCGATTTCCATCCTTCGAGGTCTAGAGGGAGATGACCTCACGTAGGAATAGACTCTTTCTGTAAGCAGTGGTGGAATTTGTTGCACTTCCTTCAAAAACCATTTGGCCCAGTCCCTTGATTTTGCCCACCGGTCCACTTGGCTTCTTATCCGACTTCCATCCTGTGGGAATCCATATTCAAATTCACTTGGGCCAAGTACTTCGACGATCGCAAGAATCCAGTTGTATGCCGCCACTGATTTCCCTGACCGACGAGGGAACAACTCCGTCATCTGTTCACGAAATATCTCAAGATCCGTAAGTCTCATATCCGGAATGTAAATGCCTCTGTGACTCTTTCTATTCCCCTTTATCAGGGCGTTGGTAATATTGATTAATTCCTCGAGCCCGGTCTTCTAGTATAATAACTCTCCTTTCTCTGGATAGCCAGCAATGTGGAAGTTGGTTCTCATTGGTTCGGTCGCGGTCGGTTCTGTTCTTTCGATTGCCTGTGAAATCAATTCCGATTGCATTGTAAATGATTGCCAACTCATGGAATGCAATGTCACAAGCGGATTTTGTGTCGACGCGGGTACGACCCTCGGCGTAGCTAATCGTTGCGAGGCCACTGTCTGTATACCAAAGTTTTGTTCTGGAGGCACAAGAGACGGGGAATTCTGCTCTCGTGCAGATGATTGTCCGTCCGGTCTCTGCGTAGCTGGAATATGCGACGGGGGAAACTACGACGGTACGGGCTGTCTCCCCTCCCTATCCCGAAAACGCCAAGTCCTCGAAGAGTTCTGGTGGGTAACCTCGTGTACAGACGGAGGCGGAACATGCACTGCCTCGGCATCCGAATCCGGAGGATTGACTCATCTCGAGCTTTGCGACGACGGAAAGGCCTGCACTCTAGATCCCTGTAACTTGACGCAGCCAACTCAAGCTCTCAGATGTCTTCCCCATACTCTTATCGACTGCAGCGATGGAAATCTCTGCAACGGAGTGGAGACTTGCGACAACTCAACTGGTTGTGTGGATGGCACTCCTCTGAGCTGTCCTGTTGATCTCTGTACTGGAGCTGGACCGTGTGATCAGGAAGTTGGATGTCTGGAGCTCAATCCGCTTGACTGTGACGACAGTCTCTCCTGCTCTGTGGACAGCTGTAACTCTGAGCTCCAGTCCTGTCAACACGACTATGTCCCTTGTCAAGAGTGTCTCGTTGATGCAGACTGCAACGACGAGAACCCTGCTACGAGTGATTTTTGTCTGACCGGTCGCTGCTCAGTGACTGGAACTCCTTGTGGTGCAAGCATGGGCTGTCTCTCTGGACAAGGCACTTGCGAAGATTATGTAGTTCACAGCTGTATTCATGTGATTGTCACTTGCCCCGGCTGTGTTGAGCCAAAGGGCTACTGGAAGGGTCACAAAACCGATTTCGAAGCTGCACTTGTTCAGTCCCCGACCAACTGGATCTGCTATCCAGGAAGCGGAAATGTGAAGCCTTGGGACTTGCTTCAAGTGAACTCTGTAGATAACACGAAAACTGGACCAAGCAGATGGCACATGCTCTACATCCAATATGTTACTGCATTGGCGGACTTCTTCAGTCATCTCACCAATCCAACTAGCTGTCCGGGCACAAAGTACTTCCCTCCTGAGGTCCTACAATGCATTATCGACTCTCAAGTCATCTTATCCCAGCAGGGTGTATTCCCCGGAGGTTGCATTAGCACTGGAAGCACCTCTGCCGAAGCAGCTACTCCCGGTGGCTGTCCAAGCGGCTCTATTCCAGTCTGTACAACCACTATCCTACCCAAGTTGAACACTACAGCCAATGTCACTCGAGCGCTTGCTTGTCAGACTATTTTGGAGAATTTCAACGCTGGAAACTCGAGTCTCCACACTTGTACAGATGCTGAGCTTATTCAGAACCGAGTCTACAGCGCAATGGGAGGAGGAGGGGAGGATGAGGCCATCCTGTCAATCCAAGAGACAGACTCGAACACGACAGAGACTGACAATGAATCTGAAGAGCGGACCATCACTATCATCGTGGTGTTGGTCTCGGTGCTCGGAGCCGTCATGCTAGCACTGCTTTTGTATGGAATCTACGTTGGTAACATGAAACGGTAGAAGTAAAACAAATTTTGATTCAAGCTTTGATGTTTGAGCTTTTTGGTTTTGACAAAGGTTTTAATCTTTTTGTTCTCTCGAAGGACTTCTATCTCTCGCCAGTCTCCGGTTATCAAAATCTGTCATTTCAACGCAGGGGTCGTGTCTTTCCGAGGTGCCAATCATCTCGACTTTGAGTTTGTGTCTATCTTCGTAAGGTATCCAAAGATAAAATAGTTCTTTAGAGTTTTCTCGTGCATTTTTCCACTCGAATTCTGGCACACCGATGGGATGGGTACGTCTGGCACTGTCTTCGTTTTCACAGCGTATGATAAATCCTCGATATTGACCAGATCGGCCTTGAAGCCATCGCACCTTGAACAGCTTCAGAGGCTGAACACTTCTTTTCGTACGGGCCATCTAATTAAAGAATGCGACTCAAGGGGGCGTGCATAGTATCATAGACAAGGAAATTCATGATATCATGGATGATCGGGTCGAGGGTGGGTCAAGGGATGGATTTTTGGTAGGGGAGGGGTGGTACTTTTATTAGAAAAACCGATATAACTGGTATTTTTCGGACCAGTGCGCGAAAAACGTGCATTTGAGTGGGGCAGTACCAGTAAAATGTCCCACTTAAAAGCTTTTTTTACCTGGGGCATTTTTTCATTAAGGAATCTCTCTATTGGCGAATATCATGATATCATCCCTCAGTGAACCATGATACCATGGATGGTTCGAGTTTACTAGAATAAGCTGTGACGAGTGGCCGGACTGTCAACAGGAGGCAGCTCGCATACAGGTTTCTCGCACTGCCTTTCGCAGTCTGGATACTCTTGCGGTTTGTCGTCCACGCATTTCCACCCGCATTGGAGCGCCTCGCATAGGACAGTGTCAATATCGCATCCATATGGAATGTTTTTGTCGTCTACGATTGTTTCGCAAGCGGGACACATGATGTCTACGTCCCCATTCTCGAATTCTGGACATCGCACTTCAGCTGGGACATCGTATCCGCAAGGAACTTGAAATATGCAAACAGGCTCTGTACACTCTGGTTCACAGCTAGGCTCCCAAACAGGATCGTCACACATCCAACTGCATTGTAGGCCCAGTACAAAATTAAAAAAACACAACAAGATGATACAGAGACTCAGCATATGGGATGTCTATTGATCACAGCGCAAGATTGATTTTGAATAGAACGATATCGTTGCTTTACTGAGCGTTTCTCTCTGGACTTGGATCGTTCCAAAAGTCTACTACTGTAAGATAGATCAAACAGGGATCTTTGTCGTGCGATGCGCACTCGCACGTGTAGCTGTGTTTTTTCTCAAGTGTTGTCTCACAATTGAATGCGAGCAGTCTTCGAGAGAGTTCAGTTGCAAATTCCTCTTCGGCCAGAGTGAACGAGAGGTAAGGAGCTTTGAACAATGCTAATGCATGTTTCTTAGGAGATTCGCATATATCTGTGACTCTGGACAAGATGGCTTTGATAGATGCAGTGAATTTTTCTCTAAGCGCTTCGTCTCTCTCCTTTTCCAAACGTGCCGACTCCTCTTTGAAACGTCTTCGGAGTTGTTCTCTGTCTAGAGGTTGAGCCATGTTGCAATTGACTTGAGTGGCTGACAGCGATTCATGATATCATGCATACCAAGAAACATGATATCAAGAGCTTTTCCAAGAAATCGAAAATTTTCTTACTCATGGTATCATGATTAATTCTCAAAAGCTGTCTCAGTTTTCAGTCTCTAAAACAGTCCAGCCGAGCCACACCTCATGAGCATTGAACAACTTAGAGCGTTTGCTCAAAAGGATGCAGACGGAAGACCAAAGTCTCTCATCTCTGTGCTTGCAGAACTCAAAGCAAAAGCCGATGCAAAGCCGAAAGCTGATCTCGCCGCTATCGCTTTGACACAGGGCTCTGGAGGCAAAGTGGCCACCAGCATAAATCTCAACGCTTGGTGCGAAGATGTCAAGGCGGACACTGTCACTACAAAGGATAATCGAACTCTGCCTAGAACCACCTACACATTGCTATGCATCCCTCGCTTCAGCGAGTATCTCGACCCCAGTCGTATTCCAATCGAAGAGGCAGTCCTGGATGGAGAAACCCTTTCTTTCAAACTCTGGGTGAAGAAGCCTTTCACCCCAGAACAAAAAGCCGCCCATGATGCATTGTGTATAGCAAAAGGATGGGGACCTAACAATCCACAGGCCAAGAAGGCCAGTACAATGGTCAGAGAAGGAGAATTCTCCATCCAAAGTGGAGAGCGAATTCGCCTCAGTCTCCTTCGCGAACCGTTTCAATATAATGGAGTCAGCATCCAGCCCAATTGTATGGTCACTTTGAGAGGTTGCTCGGCCCAGCAGAGTCTGGTCAAAAAGCGAGACGATGGAGAGGAGTTTCCAGCGAGCTTGACAGTGTCCAACATTGTCCCCTCTGCTATTCAAACTGTTGTCGATGTCGAGGCTATGATGAAAACACTTGCCAAGACTAGTCTGTTTCCTGATGCCAGTGAACGAAATGGCTATGGTCAATTCAACCGAACTGCCAAAGAGACTGCAGAGGCACAGAAAGAGGAGACAGACAAAGACAAAAAGGCTCTTCACAACTGGAAGGCCAACAAATCCATGCTTCCAGAATCTGAGCGCACTCTTGTGTCGGCGAAATTTGCGATCGACTATGATCCCGACGAAATTGGACAACCGTCTGTGGACTCTCTCTTCACAGAGAAATCTCTCTACATTCGTCAGCTCAATGTCAACGCGGATCAGATGGTGCTGAGCCGGGAGCGGGATGGCACAACGAGTCACTTCAGGTGGGCTGACATTCAAATAGAATATCAAGTTCTAGAAGCTGGAACACCGACCAAGCGGGCGATTGCCTGCATCACCCCAAAGCTGGACGAAAAGGCCGGCACCACTGGTGAATTGCTTGCGTTCGGTCTTCCCGATCTCACCTACTGGAAGAAGATTGGACCCATCATGCTCAAATCTTGCAACTGGGTGATGGAGGCGCACTATGATCTCGGACCATCTGTGAACATGCCAGTGAATCAAATGCTCACCAACCCTGACAAAGAGGACGGAACCCCGCATATGGGAGTGCATTTCGGAGGAAAGTTCTCGATCAATCGTCTCATCCCCAATCTTGTCAGTGGAATATTGCGAGCTGGTCGGCAGATCAACCTCAAAGCAGCGATCTACTTCCTCAAAGCAGCGACCACTTCTGACAATCTTGCTGTGAACCTTCCTCAAAAGGTCAAGGACTACCTTTCCCTCAACCCGTTGAACCAGATTGCAGCACAGAATGTACTCAACGTGTTCTTGTGTCCCATCGCTCTGCAAGACCTTGACTCGAGTCATTTCTTCTTCTTGATCTATCAGACCAACACTGACGAAGAAACGATGTTGGCGCATATGACAGCTTTGATTGAAAATGGAGATGACAACGTTGATGGCTACAGTTCAGTTGTGATGAAAGAAAATCCTGCTCAATCTTACAAGACCTTTCCCAAGCCAAACTTGACCACTGATGGAGCGGCGAGTTATGTCGTTTACGCGGTCAGAAAGTCTGTTGTCAAAGCCTGGATGGAACGACCTATCGTCACTGTTGAACAAAGAGAGGCCGAGTTTCAACGCCTTCTCAAACAGCACATCGAAAAGGCGGAACGAGAGGAAGCGGTCAAAGAAGCACGTGCACACCCCGTCGAGGATACCAATCCCTCCAAGAAACAAAAGCAAGGAGAGGAGGATCAACAGAATCAGGCTCAAGAAGGCGCTGCTGCTGAACACCAAGAGAACGGGAAAGCAGTAGAGGAGAAGGCCCCCGAGAAGCATCAAGAAGAACAACCCTCTCAACAGGCTACCCTCACGGTGGATAACATGTTTTAAAACATTTTCATTTTTCTTTTCACCTGTGTTTGAAATTGAGTCACTTTTTTACAGGTCAAATGGCTCACAGGAAGTCTCCTACACGCCAGGCCGTCTACAAGAAGGGCAACCCGGTCTACGATTCATCCTCTGACCTGATCAACGATGTCCTGGAAGCCGGACTTCGCTACAACTCGGAAGTGGATTCTATGACTCTCACTGTGATGCCATCAGTGCATAACGCCGACTATGTGGAATTTAATGTCGAAGGCAGAATCAAACATCACGGCGCGTTTTTGGATTTTATCAGAGAGTACGCCAAACTCGAGAATGAGATGTTCTTCTCGATCGCTCCTCAATCCGACGCTGGAACGGTATACAATTCTGTAGTGCTCTGGGTAGCCAAGAAGGTCAAAAAGCCCAAGCCAGCCGGCATCAACTATCAAGCATGGTTGAATGTCATCCTCCTCTTGATTGTACTGGTGTGTGGATATTACGGCTACTACGCTGGCTCCTAGTGAAAAAATAGTCTCAGATTAAATCCCAATCCATTCCGTTTGAATTCTCTCACAAAGTCTCGGTTACGAAAGAGATATGCTTACCCCGGGCCGACCTCCGCCAACATATCCGCCTAACTATGGCTCTCGGGCAAATCTTGACTCTCTAGACCAGATTCTGAATTTAACTCCGTCTAGACCCCCGGCCTTCGATTCCGGTTTTTCCAATCATCAGCTGCCAATTCATGGAGTAGTCCGTTCGGATCAAGTGGACTTCTATCATCTTCAAGTCCCAGAAGATAGACAGTTTGCCGAGTCGATTCTGAACACTCTCTGGGCACTCGAGCCCCACAATAGCTTGGTGGTCTGCAAGTTTGATATGGGCCAGACCACATTCTACATCTTCGCTGAAGGTTTGAAAAATCCAATCGGCTCAAAGACTTTGAACCTCTTTTACAACCTCCCCTATCCCGTTCAAGGAGTGAGCGGGGTGACCGTGGCCGAGTCTTGTCCTCCACAAGAAGGAAGACCGCATCGCTTTGTTGTTGGTTTCATTCCAAGACATTTGCAGCAGCAGATCCCTCCTCAACTTCCATCGCATCAAATGCTACCCCAGCCCAGTCCTATGCTTCTCGAGTCTCCAGTTGGGATGAATGCTCAAATGCGTCCCTTGTCACATCACCGTCGTGCAAGTCGGAGCAGCTCTGAGAGCCCGGAACGAGATCGGAGCAGCTCTCCACAAAGAGGTTTCCTAGGAACGGTGGGCAACATGGGGAAAGCGGTACTCGGGTTCCAGTCAGATAATGGAAAATCGAAACAGAAGAGAAGGACTCGGGGACGCAGGTGATAAAATAAAACAAAGAACTTTGTCATTATCATTTTCGAAAGATTTCAAATGTCTGAGATGCAAGTCTTGCAAGCTGATGTTGTTGTGGGTATTGTCCAACAAGTGTCAAGGCTCACCCGAGCTGTAGCAAAAATCGATAAAACGCTTGAGGAAACCAACAGAGACGTTGGAGAAACGAAATCAGAACTTCAGCAATTAAGAAAAGAATTCGACGAATTCAAAAGGATTACCGAAGAATCCCAAAGGACGACTGGAGAAAAACACAAAGGGTTTCAAAAGAATAACAAGAAAAGAGATCACAGTCCGAAATGAGGTCTGTGTGATTCTCGTGAAATTTATTAAACTTATTCATGCGTGTAAATTCGTGTGAGATTGCCGCTCTGTTCAACGCTGCGCAGGATTTCTCGCATGTCGATCGCAGTTGTTGTCAAGCTATCCAAAGAGTTTTGAATTCTAAGAAACAGCGAGTCGAAGCGCTCAAGCCGATCCGGCTCATTTGCGATAGCCCCGACGATGGTCGAGTCTGAGAGCAACTGTTGCAGCTGGTCCACTGCCTGTCTCAGTTCCTCCATTTTTGAACTGGGGATACACTTTCTCTTTATTTCGTATTCCCCTCTCATAGAGGATGATAAGCCGAGGAAATCTCAGGCAAGAACCAAAAATAGAACGCTTCTGTGAGTGCTTCGTGGTGATTGTCGTGCAATTGAGACTCATAGAACTTGGCCATCTGGATTTGAATTTTGGCCCAGAGAATGAACACCGGAAACCAACAGCACACTGAAACGTAAGCCAGCACAAACAAGCCTGCGTTGACCACCTCTCCTCCTATGAATAGACTGTGTATTGGCAGCAGGTTGAAAAATATCAAAAAGAAATGATCCGCTGTCAGTAGAGCAACAAGCATCCAAGGTTTTGAATGTTCTTGCAGTGTGAGATGCAGTGATACAAGAGAGACCATTGCACATAGCAAAGTGCTGGTTATGAGGGTCAGAACAGTGTCTCCCATTGTCGAGCGTTCAGGAAGCAATAGCCACCACAGACTCAAAAGCGCTGAGGACCCGACTAATAAAATGCGAACCAGTACTTGCTTTTCGATCGTCAAGTAGTTCTGACGCTTAGTGGCTTCTCTGAGCTCTGCTCTCAATGGAAGCCGGACTCGTTTTAGAAGAGTCCAGAGGCCAAATAGAGAAAAACCCGTTACATTCGAGATGACAAAAATGACAACCAGCCAGGGATTGGCTTGGATGAAGAGGGCAGGATATCGACCCCATTGGAAACCTAACACTGACACAAACACTGCGATCAGGCAAGTTCCGTAGATACAGACTTCTATCGCCAGGATTCCGTAGAGGAGTAACTCTGAAGTAGGGAATGCTCTATTCAGTACTAACCAGAGCCAAAGTGCAAAAAAGGCGAAGATCACAGTAGTTGTGAGCGCGGCAAAGTCGGAAGGGGCTGGACTGAATGCGGATTGAGATAGTAGTATTTGATCGGTGTCTATGTCCACAAACAATAGATAGTCTTGGAGAAAGCGTCTACCAAAATGAATCTTTCCATCATGAGAGTGCTGAATTGCTGTGTAAGGTATTCCATCCACCAGAGTGATGTTTTGATTCTTCAGAAGAAGCGTGGCGGTTGATTCACACACACGTTCATCTTCCAGTCCTAGACGGGCATAGTGAAAATCGCAATCAGCTCTAGCAGGGAAAGTGAACGAGTGTATTTCTGATACATGGCGATAGAGGGTATGCGGCAAATAGAGATCGAGGTGGTTGAAGTGGAAATCTACAGGATAAGAGGTCTCGCCGTTGACAAGGCAATCGGGCGGTGTGGAGTAGGAGATAAGAGGGGGCCAGTTCTCAAGATCCAAGCGAGAGTAGCGATCGAAAGCTCCAAGAGTCAACCGGTCACTGGTCAGTGAAAATTCTCTCCAGTACTTCCAAAGCGGACTGTTCTTTCCGAGTCCGAGTGTTCCAGAGCTCTGTCTTGTGCTGAGCATTGTGATTACTCTTTCGCTTTCTCCAGACGGAGAGTAGTGGAACGGGAGACGATAGGCACTGTTTCCGAGATAGAAAAGATCACTTCCAGAGCCATCGGGGAGTACTTCGGCGGTTCTGCTCTCAGTTTCGATAGTTCGGTGTAAGTGAATCGCAGAAAGGGTCAAGTTCAACCGAAAGATGTAGAAGCGTCCGGGGTTACCCACTGTAATCCGGACAAAGTCGCTGGCGATTAGGTGCAGATGAACAGGCGGCTCTCTTCCCAATTCGAGCAGACAACGCGTCGGTGAAATTGAAAGACAGAGAAAAATCACCAGCCAACTGGAAATTAAACCCAGCCAGCATCGGCCTCTCATTCCATCACGCTCTCTAGAGAAGAGAGACAGAAGAGGGCCAGTTTATCGAGTAATATGTCCCACGATGATGCAATGCACGTTGACGACACTCCGGCTGACATGAGAGATTTCACCATCTCTCAGTACCAAACTGTTTTCTATTCTCTGGAAACTGGATATCGAGTTGCGCCTCTCAGAGGGCCGCCGACTCTTCAAACATGGGTCCACAGAGACCCAGAGCACGGTTATCTTTTGACAGATTGCAATGCATTGCATGGAAAACTTCCAGAGATGCATTTGTTGAACATCGATTACTCAAAGAATTATCACATCCCTTTCCCTTACGACCTCGACGCGGCGCACGCAGCAATCACCCGGCACGAAGCCATCAACAAAATTCTGAACAAAGTTGCCAACTCTTCCGTCTTCCCTTTCATCATCCACACTCCCCCGTTATGGGTCTTTCTGAACAGTGTGAAGCTCGGGAAAGCCCCGGCAAAGAGCAACTGGATCTCCCCTTTCACCATCAGCACCTCTCTGCTCGCAAAATACAGCTCTGTAATGGCTCTGTTTCTTGATACTGTGGGTACCATCAGCGAGGAGAGGACCAACATTGCTAAGACTGTCTTCAACGATGGAATGCGAGGCATTGCTAAGCACATGGAAGGTGTTCTATTCTCTGAGCCATTCATGATGGCTGGAAAGAGATTTTATCATCAGATTGGTACACCTGACATCGAGAGAGTCGTCGACCAGTATGAGCAACAGGAACTCCATAGACTGGCCACTGAATTGGCAGCATCGACGATCAACACCCTCCGAACCTATGAGCACTTCATCTGGTCTCTTGTGGATGAAAAGCTCGAAACGGATTTGATTACACGAGATGTTCTCACAGAGTCTCAGCTGCCAACCGCTGAAGAGCTTGGTGCTTTCCAGGAGCCCTTGATTGCAGCTCTAAAGCGAGATCTCAACCTTTATTTGAAGCTTCGCATGGAAACTTTTCACATCGCTTGTCAGATGGAGATGCCTGAAGGGGCAAAGGCTGAAATTTTCGGAGAATCCATTCCCTCGCATCCAATCAGCATCCAAGGCTTGAAAGTGTTCCTCAGCACCTGCTACATTTCAGACAAGTTTGAAAAGGAACATCCCCAATAAAAGAGCCGTCGTGAAAAAAGATTACTTTAATAGTCAAAGTCCATGTTTTGAGGGAGGGTCAAGCTTCTGCCTTCGTTGCTCTGTTGTCCGCTCAGTCCACTGGTAGATCGGAGGAGCGCCATGCCGCCATTCATTCCCGTGTTTTCAAATACAGGCTAGCATGTTAGTTCAAGGCTTACCCTCGGTGGTTCAGCTCTTCTCCTCTGGGCAGGCAACTCAGCTAGGCCTGCTTCATGTCCCGCACGCCGACCCTGAGTCGGTGTTGAGGCGATGTGTCCAAAGTGGCGCGTCTCTGCCAGTGGTGCTGGTGGTGCAGGCGCTGGAGCTGGATTCGGAGCAACAGTAGCGTTCGGGTTGACTATTCTCTCGGATCTGCGTTTTTCTACTGGTCGAGCCGCAGCAACTGATCCGTATGGTACTCGCGATAGTTTCAACTCTGGATGGCGAGTGTAGAAACCATGTACTCCGTAGAGTCTATCCATGATATTGGCGGGAAGATACTGTCTCAGATCATCTTCGTTCTTGCCTGGGTTTGATGCTTTCAAATAGTTCCAGGCGTGGATCTCTTCTAGGTCTTCTCCTCGGCCGAACTGTCGATCTTGATCATTGTCGCTGATGAGGAAGTCAGCGTAGTCTTGCAGAATAGTTCGATCCTCTTCTGTGATTGCACCAGAACGTCGGCGCAGGAACAGTTCTCCTTCCACCGGCTCGAGTTTGTAAGTCTGGTAGAGGCCAAAGTCTTTTTCCGAGGGAAACCCAAAGAGCACCGTTCTCCGCGGAGTGGCGCAGTAGGTCATCGCTTGCACCATGTCATCACAGATGCGATAGATGTCCATCTCCACTGCGGCGGCGAGAATGTAGGTTTCGTTGGCGAGGTAGTTCTGAATGATCACCGGAACTCGGCACAAAGGGAACGCGTTCATCGCGGCTTTTGAGTAGCGAAGAGACTGTATCAAACCGTAGGCATCCGTCATGAGAGTGTCACCCTTGGGGATGCAGGGAATGTAGCGAACGTTCATGAACTGTCCAGACATCTCATTCAGCATGCTGAGAATCTGAGAAGGAGTCATGATCAGGCTTCCCACTTTCCCATTGATCGTATCCTTGAGCTGGTTAATGCTTGATGTAACAAGCAGATAGTTTGGATTGTAGTACTCTCCGGATTCGGTGTATTCGATCTTGTAGTTCGGACGGGTGGGGCGGTCAACACACGGAGCGGGCACTGCATCCGGGACAAACTCGCTTAGGCGTGCCATTCTTTGACCCGCGGTGTTGAGATTGTATCTGTAGAAAAGAGAGGAGTTATCCTCGCCAGTCTTCATTTTTTTGTAGCTCGCTTGTTTCAGAGACATTGGCATTCCCAAGTAGTAGACGCCAACCTTGTCGATCTTCTCGAGAAAAGTTTTCAGGGGCATAGAGGCATACACCATGCCCTGAAGCCTCTCCTCGTCGTATCGCTCAAGTGCCTCTTCGGGTGTCTCTTCTTCTACATCTCTCTCAGATACTGGAAGTGGCCATGTTGTCGCTCTCCGACCCGTTGTATCCTTTGCGGTCTTGGGGAGGTAGTTGCAACGCTGAATAGCAATGCCTCGAAGCAGAGCCAAGTTGTTTCCGCCAAGCAGCTCGTGTGCTGCTCGTGTCAACACAAAAATCATAATATCATATGTCATGTAGCAGTAGCGGGAGATCTCTTCCATCAAATCCATAAAGCTGAGGTTCTTCATGTTGATTGCCTCGTCTGGACTCCCATCCTCAGAGAGGTCAAACCCGAGATCAAAAGCAGCTTGATTTGCTTGAGCATTCATCCGCACAGACAGAGGAGAGCAAGCGGCCAGTCGGGTAGCATTGTTGATCACCTCGACCATCGCCTTGGTCTTCAGACGGGTCATCTGTCGCAGATAGTTGCTAATCTCGGGTCGAATATCTGAGAGATAGTCGAATGCAATCTCTGAAAGATCTGAGAAGAGACGAATGTCGGGAAGAGGCACAGCGTAGGATGCAATCGCAATCCCGTAAAACACGTTCAGTGCGTGTCGGTAGGCGTGCGCCTCCTGGACACGAATTCCCGCCGCAGACTCTGGTTTCAAATCGCATTCAACGATCTGATAGAGGATTTTGTTCCTCTGACTATCCAATGGCACGTAGAGTGTCGCTGACTCAAAGCGGTTAAGCAGCGCAGCCCCAGAACTCTCCGGGTCTATCTTGGATGGCTCTGGGTTGGCACAGCCGATGATTGGATTGGTGAACTCGACCTTGGTTTCGATGTTCTGCAGAGTCTCTCGACCCCACTCATCTTGTACCTTTCCTGTGGTTCGGTAGTTGAACTCTCCTTCTCCGATCTCTGTCAAGAGCATACGTCGTCGACGCATGTTGACACCGTTGCCTGTGTCAGCTGTAGGTCTCAGATCTGGTGGAAGCTCTCCGTAGATATCAATCTGCCGCTCGCTCTTGTCTTTCCGAATCAAACCCATCTCACTTGTCCCCGTTACCGATGTCCATGTACTCTTCACAAACAACTTCTCAGCTGCTTGTAGAGTGTGCGTCTTTGAGGAGGCAGGAGGGCCAATGATTTGCAAATTGAGCTTGTTGAGTGATCCTCCGATCTTTGGAAGACCGGCTGAGTTTCCCACTACGAAAATCTCTCTGAGAAGCATCAATCCACCATCCGCTGCAAGCAATAGCTTGGAGTAGCTGCGAATGTCCTTTGCAAGCCACTGACAGAACGGAGACATTGCTGCCTCTTTCGAGTAGGTCATATTGTCGCAGAAAGGATGGATCAGAGTAGTGTCAAAGTAGTTCATGATTGCTGCAATACCCTTTGGGAGTCTGCTTCGATCTGTAGAGTTCAGCTGTCTTTCCATCCAGTCTCGACTCTGAAGGCGAAAGCGTTGAAGCTTTTCAATCCAGCCAGGAGTATCCCTCACTCGCATTGTCTCGAGGTCGCTCATCACAGAGAAGTACTCTGAAAAACGGTTATTGAATATGTCTGGGTGTTCTAGGCGAGCTTGATCCTCAGCCTCTTTGTCTGAGACAATTTGCAGTCCGAGACTTGCGAACACGTCTTCTTCGTAAAATGTGTGCTGCACTCCGTCTGCGTGGTACCCACACGAGACTTTCTCCTTTTGGCTGCGAGGATGGATTATCTTTTCCGACATCAATCGGCAATGGGGAAGTTGATCAACAAGCAGAGGCAGAGAGCTAAATTGCGATGGAGAAAGCAGTGTCATAATCGGAAGCTGACGCAGGACATTGTCAGCTCTGTCAATCAGTTTCGGTGTTGCAAACTCCTTCGTCTCTTCGTGCTCCCAGACATTTGCACTGCGCAGATATCGACTGACGCCCAGCTTGTAGGTCATCATATCGATTCCTTTTTCGAGAGAGAGGCAAACATCTGGGTGACAGAGTTCGCCTTGCATGATGGGATCTGAAAGGCGAATAGCGTCCGAAGCACATTTTCGATTTCCGGGCGGTATTCCTACAGCCAACGAGAGCAAATCGTTGTACCTCGCCAAAGTATTGACCGTAACGTACATGTGAAGATCGTTGGATTTAGCTTTTTGCTCAGAGATCCACTGGGGAGTCTGGGAGAAGTAGTAGCGACCAGCGGACAGAGACTTCTTTGGGATGTCACGACGATTCGCATTGGGATCTTCAACAACCGCCGGCGCGGCACCACCTCCTCCTTCCCCTTCTTCGTCGTTGTCTTCCTCTGCTTGAGAGTCGGACTGACTGCTGGTCTCATCATTTTCATCCGGCCTTGCTCTTGGTCTGCCAACACGGCCGCCTCCCTTTGCAGCCTGGGCAGGTTTGTCCTTTTTGAAGCGAGACAACAGCGGCTGTCCGCGAGCGTTGATCTCAATCATGTCGGAGATGGCATCCTCAAAGGTGATCTCTTTGTCTATCAGAAAAATGCTGATCATAATGCCTGCCAGGTTTGTAGGATCCAGCATGGCTTCTGTGCTCAGGAGACCGACCTGTGCGTTTTCATTGCTGTAGATCTTCTTGGGGAGATAGGTCAACAGGGCAACAAAGCGAGAGTCGGTGCTGCCATGATGAAAAAAGTTCGGAGCTTGACTGCCTCTGTTAATGACCACATTTCGAACTGCCTCGGCCAAAAAAGTGAGCAGACAGATTCTCGTCTTTGCTCTTCTGTCGTTGGGTTTGTAGTTGGCCAGTATAGTGAAGCAGCTGGTCATGTCGGAGGCTGGAATGATGTAGTGCAATTGCTGATGGTAGCCAGAGACACCGCCCAGATAGGGAAAACTCGAGGGCGAGTAATGCACCACACGTCCATTGATCTTGTCCAGGTTGAGGCGTTCCTCGTAGAGCCTCGCAGGGGGAGGTCTGCCAGCCATCTCTGGAGAAACATGAGAAAAGAGAGTTGCAAGCAATGCAGAAGAGAAACGCAGAGATGGAGATTGAAAAATCGTGTTACCGAACGCACGGAAAATTGGACTTCAGTTGGACCTGCTCAGCTTTAAGAGTCGCGATTTTGAATTAAATAACGCATCAAAACGGAAGTTCAGTATCGATCATGATACTATGGATGACGAATAGCAATCCATGATATCATGTGTGCTGAGGTGCCATGGTATCATGGTATCATGATATCATGATAGACGCGAAACACATGGTATCATGAGTGTCCCGGGGCTAGGCACGCTTGAGACTTCAGTTTTTTCGCTCTCTCATTTTCTCAGAGCACGAGAGTTGAAAATTTCAGCCTATTGCCAAGTCACAACAGAGTTCAGTTCACCAGAGAATTCAGAGCAACAATGTCAATGCTTGGTATCAAGCTGTCCGATGCCCCTGAGGAGGGCGAAGTCTCCAAAGAAGAGGAGGAGGATCCTAAGCCCGTAAGCAAAGCAAAGCCCAAAAAGCCCAAAGCGAAATCAAAATCAAAAAAATCTTCTAGCTCTTCCTCTTCTTCATCAGAGGAATCCGAGGCAACTAAGAAAAAGAAAGAGGCCAAGAGGGATAAGAAGAAGGCCAAGAAAAAGGCAAAGAAGGAGGCGAAGAAGAAGGCCAAGAAAGAGAAAGAGAAGAAAAGCAAAGAGGATGAACCGAAAAAGAAGAAATCTACATCCTCTGCAACTCCTTCTAAGAAAGCGACCCCTGCCAAACCCAAGCGTGTCGCCAAGACTCAGAAAACAGACGAGGAACGTCTCTACAGCTTTCCCAAAGAAGGGCTCATCGCAACTGTGAAGGAGGATGTTAAGGACGCGGGTCTGTTTATCAGCAGGGTGTTGCATCGCTCTGAACGACCGATGAACGCTGAAGATTACAAAACGGCTAGACATGCTACCAACAGTGTCCCTATTGACATCGATCAGATATGCTGGGTACAGATCTCTGTGAAGGGGTTGGAGGGAAAGGTGGCAACAGCACTGGCCGTCCGTACCACTGGGGACGAGACTGACAAGCAAGTGAATCTTCGCTACTACCCATTGGTCCTGAATCAAGAGAAGATGATATGTGAAAAGCTCTACACTCTAGGGAAAAAGAATCCGACATTCAAAGAGAGAGTGGCAGCCTACAACAATCGTATTCCGTTGGCGAATGGACTCGAAAAATATGCAGACTTTTTCAAAGAGATTTGCTTTGTCAGTGATTATTACTACAAGACGAACAAGGACTGGGCCTCGGAAGGAGAGAACAAAATCTGCAGCGGAAAGAAGCTGTTGTTCTCAGAGAGCAATCTCTACTTGGCTGACCCGTTGAAGCGACACGCTGGAAATCTGGTTGACGAGCAGAACCTTGATCAAATTCTGGAGCACGAGGAAGTCGAAGCTCCTCAACGAGAAGAGGCAGAAGCCTCTGGAAGTGAGGCCCATGAAGGTTCGGAAAGCGAGGCTGAGGTATGTTCTGGAAGTCTTTACTCTCAGGAAGAATCAGGCGACGACTCTGATGAGGCAGAGGAAGACGACAGCGGAGAAGACGACGAGAAAGCGGAGAAGAAAAAGGGTAAAAAGTCCAAACCAGAGGAGGATGTCGAACCCGTGTTTTCAGAAGCTCCTGCTGTCCAGGAGAAGTTCAAGAGGCTGGATCATCTTGTCCCGTTGGTTGACATCAATGCCTCCACCACAGAGATGAAAAACATCATTACGGCCACCAACGTGAATTGGCCCGCCTTTGTCAATAGAATGCCCGCCAATCAACATCAGGCAGAAGATAGTATCCGAAAGGGAGAGGACGAGATCGAAGTTCCGATAGCCACTGTAGAAAAGACAAAACCCCTAGTTGGAAAAATGAACGACAACCAAAAAACACAGAGACCGACCGTCCAGCTCATTCAGCAAAAAGAACCAGAGAAAGAGCCAGAAGTGATAATGCCCCCGAAAAAGTCAGGAGACAAACGCAAGACGGAAGATCCTTCCCCGGCTGCTAGTGCTGCGAAGAAGCAAGTCACCTCGGAAGAGAAAAAGAACGTCGCCAGAGTTGAGGATGCTGGAACTCGGAAGCCGAAATTCACCAATCATTCTGTCGCTGTTATTCTCAAGAAGTATGTCAGCGAGAATCCTACGAAGGCTGCCGGCTTTGACATCAGAGACAGTCTAAGGGAGGCGCTGAACAGTACTTACAGTCTTGACGAGCTGGCTGAATCTCCACCGAATGGTCTTATTGACTGTCTCAACTTCATTCTTCCTCTCTGGTTCGAGTTTGAGTGTCAGAATACAGGAGCTGTTGTCGAGACCAAGAACTTTGATTCCGTGGTCGCCGAATGGAAGGCCCAGCTTGCTTTGCTTGGCTTCCCCGATCACGAGGTTAGCATCACCGCTCCGAAAGACGGCGCACATGTCATAGAAGATTGCTACGGCTTAGTCCGATTTGCTGTCAAGAATCAGATGCAACTCTCTCAGAAACAGAGGCTCTTGTTCATACCCAAGGGTAAACTCTTCAAACTCTTTCCCGAAGATGATGGAGTTCCCGATGAACAGGCCTACAAGAACACTCTGAAAACTGAACTGGCCAAGTCTGCACTCTACAGTGCATTTTTGTTGTTCGAGGAGGCCAAGAGCCGGGGAACCTGTCTACAAGAGACGGTCAAGGAAAGAGAGGCAGAGCCAGCTAACGCAGAGGACGACCTTTTTTAAAATATTAAATTTAGATTCGAGAGACCTTTTCTCCTTTTTCCTCTGGGGTGAGACAAGCGGGTGGAAATTCTTTGTACGCATATCACAACCTCGTTCTCATGACAACTTAGATGCCGAAGCGAGGAGTGGAACGCTACGACGATGACATCCAGTTTCAATATCCAGAGGATGTTCAGGAAGCAAAGCGTTTGAAAGATGCAGCGTATTTTGAGACAGAGGTTAACAACTCGGTGGCTCAGAAACAAGCTGCTCTTGTTGTGCGAGAAGAACGGTCTCTCTATCTTACAGTTTTGCACCAATTGGCTGTCTCAATGAGGTTTGATTCAAAATCTCCAATCGAGAGTCAGAAGTATGCCTCCATTGTGTTCTCGAGGACTCCTCATGAGTGTGCCTTCTCTCTGGACAAGTCTCGTCTAGTCAATCTGACACATATAACGTGTATTCTGATGCGATTCCCAGCGGGAACTGTCTATCTAGACCCAGAGACCTCGGAGACTCGGATAAGCAGCGGGACGGCCCATATGTGTCAAATGAGCGGCCTGGTGCATCGCTGTGCACCTGGAAAGTTTTGTGATAAGACAACTCTCGCTAAGAGTCCAAGTTCTTTGCTTGTGGCAGATGATATTCTTCGTGAGATTAGCGTCCATAGGAGTTTTGTCTTGAATGACAAGATGATCGCACAACAACTTCCACCTGTTCCCATCGACCGAGTTGATTCAAACTACGCCTGTATCCTCTTTCCCGTATACAACAAACATGAATGCTCTCTCGATGTCAATTCAAAACCTCCCGAGCGTCCATGTATAGTATTTCATCTCGACCACGGTACTACTTACCCCGATCCTTTCAATGAAGACAGGCTACGAGTCAGCAGTGGAACGCTTCAGATCTGCAAAGAGTCTGGTTTCATGTTGATCAATCTTCTCGGGGAGAGACAGATCTTTGCAAAGAATTATTCCGCATTCAAGGAGAAAATCCAAAGACACTTTCAAGTCTGTACTCGAAGCAGAGATCAAGGCTATGTCTGTCTGCTCACCAACCAACACAAGGCAAACATTGTCGACCAAACACCGGTCTTTGAGAAGAACGAGAAAGTCTCTCTTGATCGATTGGAAGGCTATCGGGTTGCTCAAGAGAAAGCAGAGGAGCGTTCCCTCTCCGAAGGGCCGGGAAGTTTCGATGATTTTATGGACGAAGAAGAGGAAGACGATCTTGGAGCATTGTTGGAAGAACGATTGGAGCTACCAGAAGATGGAAGCAAGCCAGTCGGAGTGGGAACAGTCAACAGACATGTCGATCCTCTTGACCAGCTTCTCGAACTTCCTCATCCAGAGATGAGACTGGGAGGAGCGATCGCATTCGCTGTTCCAGAAAGACCGCCCGTGAAGCGTAGACTCCCTTTCGAGTTGGAAAAGAGTGCAGAGTTGAACAGCAAGAAGGCAGAACAGATTCTGAAGACTCTTTCGAGCTACGATTCTCGCTGGATTGTATTCGAGGACTGTATTACAAACCTGGCTCCCAAAGCACATGAACGCTTGAAACAAGTACAACGGCAGACAAAGTCTATCATCCCGTTGATGGAGAAGAGGAGAATCTGGACCGAGGCGTTGGTCGAGAATCTTCCCCTGAAAGACCCTGAAGAATTGGAACCTCTTGATCCAACTCGCTATGTAGATATTTTAATGCGGTGTTGGAATCGAATAACCGAGTCTCCCTTCATCACGGATGACGATGTCAACAAGAGAACTCAGCCCACTTTTGCGAAGATGGTTGTTGCTTCGATCTATCGGATGGCAGAGGGCGGATTTATGCTGAATTGTAATTTCAGTCCAGAAGAGAAGAAGGAGATGAATCTTGAGAGTCGATTTCCAGGTGTAGACATAGACAAGCTGAAACTGGCCATTCCGATCTTTCCCTCTGCTTCGAAATTGGCGCCGCACCTTGTGGACAAATCGTTTCTCACAAGGCTCAGTGGTCTACTCACAGTGAAGCTCAAGTTCGACGATGGAATGGTCGGGAGGGGAAAGCAGCTGCTTGACGCCAGCTTCAACTCCCTGATTCGCGGCAAAAAGCAGCAAGTTATTAACACGGTTGCCCAGTGCACTACTTTCAACGAGGTCAGCAGCTGTCTTCTCGAGTATCTTGAGTTCTGCAACTCGCTACGCTGCTGGGGCGAACCTTCCGGCGCAGAGGAGTCGGTTGAACAACAGAAAAAGACAGTCCCGGTTAGTTGATGGCACAGGCTAGAATCGATTTCGACACACTGCGAAAGGAAATCCAGCCACCCGCCCCTCCCTCGAAACCGCACTATGTTGTACTCACAACGGACAGGTCCCAGTCTGGCCACACCTCAATCAAGATCACACCGGATTTAGGTCCTTGGATGGAACGCGAAGAGAGCTCCAAAAAGCCGGCCATCATTGTCCGAACACACAGCAAACAAGAGGCGGAAACGTTTCGAGATTGTATCTCAAGAGACGAGGAGAAGAAGCAGATCCGCGGAGTTCACTCGAGAGGAGCAAAGGCCGACATCGAAGCTACTCTGAAGAAGTACAATGGATGGATGGATTCCAATGTAGTATTTGGCCTCGAAGAGCATGAAGTTGTCAAGATTGGATACACCCTAGCTGAAGATAAAACGTAATAATGAATTTTTAAGAGACCAGCTTCTCCTCTTCGAGAAAGAAGTAGCGAAGCAGTTCCTCCTTTTGGCCAATGTACAGCGTGACAAAGGTGACTGGCTCTGTCCGGTAGTAGGTCCTCAAGCGGTGAGTATTAGATGAAGAGTCATAGAATAGCAGACCCAGTCGATCTTGCATCCAGGAGTCCCAGTCTCGAACTTTCTGTTTCGTTTTCGAAAGAGTCAAGTCCAACTGTGGATCTGCCGCACTGCCAGGAGAAAGAAATTTCTGAGGAATAAAACGCATTAGATCGTCAGCTGAATAGTTGTGCCATGGGATCTTCTCCGGTACAGAGAGGAGTTGACTGTCGAATTGGAACTCGGTTTTGGGAGGAATAATCCAAGTGTCTGCCATTCCACCCCAATGCTGAATCCGATCGTTGGTGATAGCAGGAATTTCAGAGGGTTCTTTTTCTGTTTCGCCTCTGTCCTCTCTTCTTTGTCTTCTCAACTCTTCTCCAGTGAGTGCCACCACAGTGGTCTCTCCCATGTGTGCCCAAGTGGCCGGATTCGACTCGGGGAATCGCTTGTGCCATTGCTTTAGATTAAGCTCGGTTCCGGCCATCTCTGCTTCGAGGACAAAGGCCAGACTCGCTGGGAGAGTTTTATGGCGTTTGATCTCACCAGCGAATTGACTCCAGTCCAGAGTCTCGCCCATCTCATGGGGTGGCAAGTCCTGAGGAAAGTCATCCGGGAGTATTCCCGTTTCCTCGTAGACTCTTCTATCAAGATCGGTAAGCTTTTTCTCCGTAGCCTGTCTCTTAGCTTCCATTTGATTGTTCCGAGTTGAATGAGTCTGAGCAAGAACAAGGCGTACTCAGCGGATAAATTGAAAGAATTGTTGGAGACTGACGTAAAAAATGGAGTGGATGTGTTGACCATCCAAAGACGATTTGGGAAGCCTCCGTTCTGGTTTGTTGTGTTGCAATGTCCTAGATCATCAGAATTTAGAAGAGAGTACTACGATGAACGAGGCTTGAGCTACATGTTCATCTCGAAAGACGCAAGCTCTGAACGTTGGGGAGTCAAGAGAGCGAAGGGCGCTCGGATAGAGCTTCCCGTGCGCGGAGAGGTTTTGAAATTGATCAAGGTTGGAACTGTCGACATCACTACTCTCTTGATCGAGACAACAGAAAACTTTCTAGACAATCGTAGAGCTACACTTACTTTAATTTGTCGTAAAATCTCCTAATTTCACTGTCTATGAGGGCGTATTGGGCTTCTGCTTCGGTTCAAGCTTCTCCGATCTTCGTGTTTTTGACGCTTCACGTTCTCTTTTGAACCGAGCAGCAAAGACCACATTCTCTGAGCAGAGGCTTTGACATTGTTCCACCAGCTATACCACTCGCCGGTCTCTGAGAACTCCGGCTTGGCAGCGATGATTGTTCCTATCACAGTGTCGATGTCGGGTCTCTTGTCAGGGTCTGGATGAAGCATTCTCGAAACCAGAGCAGAGAGGTAGGGTGAATCGGGTATCATTTTCTTTGGATGGAAGTGTTCAAAAGGATCATCGATTTCCTCAGTTTTAAACGCTTCTGGATTCCCCGCTTTGAGTAGAATCATACCCAAGCTGTAGACATCCATCTTCTTGAAATCGATGTCAGACTTTTTCCAGAAGGTGAGAAATTGATTCTTTCCTCTCGCTTCCGGTGGAACGTATGTCCAATTTCCTTCTTTCAAAAACCGCTCTGGATCTTCAGTCGAGGTTGCCATTCCAAAATCGATGAGACGCACTTGGTGTTGGTGCTCTGTGTCAACCATGATATTGCTCATGTGAAGATCTCTGTGCACCACTCCTGCGTCATGTAGACATTTGACTTGCAATGCCAATGGAAGAGCAATAGCAGTCAGACCAGTTTCATCAAGGCTCTGTCCGTTCTGAAGCGTGTGATGAATGTAGGTTTTCAGAGTCTCTCCCTCGATGTACTCCATAATCATGGCGATCATGTGCGTCTCTTTGGAAAGCTTTCCGCTCGGATCCCATTGGAGCAAAGCGCCGTCGTAGCCGAGTGAAAGCTTCCGCAAAGGCTGAACCGGAATTCTGAATATTCCAAAGAATTCAGGAGTTGCAACGCAGATCTTGTCAATAGTAGCATGGACTCGGGCTTCGTTAACTAGCATGCGTGTGTATTCTTCTCTTCCAAAGGCGATTGTCGGGAGAAGCTTCAGCACTCTCTTCTGTTTTCCTAATACGGTAGGATTCAGATCCTCGATCTCAAAGAGCAGTCCTTCGCTTCCGTGAGAGAGTATCCGATTGACTGCAAAGATCTGATAGAAATCTGGAAAGTCTTCGAGCTGGATTTGTGGCTGTGGTGGTAGCGAGTCCCAATAGGATTTAAGCCGAGGCCACCAATCACCGTGCGGTCCACCGATTGTCTGAAGGGGTTGTCCGATTTTGAAGTCTTGTAGACTTTGGTATTGAACAGCTTCGACAATATCTCTTCCCGGTTCTGGAGAATCTCTGAGGAAGTTGAACAGTGGTTCGTCCAGAATCATAGAGGGAGTCGGTCCATCCCAAATCATTGGAGTCCAAGCCCAAAAGCAAACTAGCACAGCAGCGGTTGGATAGTATCCTTTTTGGTTTGCTTGTTTTCCTGCTGCAATTTCTTCGCGTGTCTTGGTGTGTAGATATTTCAGTCCGCCTTGTTTAAATTCTAACAGTATTCTTTCAACCTCTGTATCTTCTGTGGCCTGGGCCTTTGCTCCAGCGATTGCACCATCTGAATAATTGAATACCGCGTTTGCCCAAATGGTAAAATCCCCGCTCACCGCCTTTCCATTCCATTTGTAGATTTCTGTTTCCCCTTCTATTTCTCTCTTGGTTGTTCTGATGTAACTCGATCCCGCTAAAAGATTCAACATCTCAAGGACCGAGGCTTCTATTCTCAATTCCTGTTCAGGCAATGCGATGGCCAACTGTTGTACAAAATCAATGACATAGAGCCTGAGATCGTACTGAGGATGAAATCTTCCAGATATCCCGAGATTGAATCCCTCTTCCAGGAATATTACCTCGTTTGGTCTGTCTCCGTAGACGTAAGAAGAGCGAATGCGATTTCGTCCATAGTCGATGATTTTGACCTCTTTCCCTTCAGTCTGCCGGAGATCCACGTAGAATGGCCTGTCCGTGTAGGGACGCTTGAATCTCAACACAGCATCCGGACTTTCAGAGTCTTTCGTGTTGACATTTCTCGAATGCATATCATAGTGGACATACTCGAGAAGATTCTGTGACTCCTCTAGTGCTAGACAGAGTTGAGCAAATCCTGAAAGGAAAGACTGATTAGAATCCAAGAGAGCCAGCATCAGTCGTGCAGCGAGAGTCTCTGGCGCCTGTTCTTGAAAAGTGAAGATTCTTGTCTTGACTTTGAGCTTCTGCTCAATCTCTCCGGTCCTCTTCTTAACTTCAGATAGCATCTCGCCTTGGCAAATGTACCAGTCGTACATTCTGACAAATCCTCGAACAAGCTTGGCTTGCAAAAGCAGGTTCATTCTCATCCCAATGACAATGTCCATCAGCCCTTCTTTGTTCACTCCTCGTCCCTTTTTCACATCCACTGACTTCATGAATACTTCCTCCTCAGAGAGAGCAAGTCCCAGTGGCTTCTTTCTGAATTGGAGTGCCTGCGTCTGAGGTCCTTCTAGTTTGACGACATTAGTTGGCGTGGTGTAGATTGCTTGCCATTTGGGACCAAAACAGGCATTGGATACTTTTTCTGCTCGCTGGGTCAAATCTTCCAGTGTCGGAAAAGCGTCCTGTCTCTCGATAAAGCCTTCAATCCCTTTGAGCTCTTCTACGGTTCGAAACACGCCCCCTCTTTTTGGGAGAGTGAAAGGCTGGACAAAAGGTCGATGTTCTTCCTCTTTTCCACTCGTAATTTCAGTGGAGCTCTCTTCCTCGGATTTGGAGGGTTTTGGAGTTTCTTTCTTCGGAGTTGTCTTCTTGGAAGGAGGTTTGGGAACAATTTCTGGGGGAGTTGACGGGGTTGATGCAGGCGGGCTTTTTGGGGGGACAAAGGTAAGAGGGACAACACCTGGCCTGTTCGCCCATCCATCATAATAGCGAGAAAGAAAGTCGATCAGATATTTTCTGACCCAGTCGTCAAGGATGCGAGTATCTGTACCCGCTTTGAAAATTTCGACTCCAAACTGCTCGATGTTTTCTTGCCACTTGTCAATAGCCTGTTGCTTTGTCATGCTTCTATCTCTCATGTTCTTTGCAATGTGTGCAACTTCCTGTTCGAATGACTGGGGCGGGCCTCCATCAACGCCTTCAACACTCTCCTTTGCATAAGCAGCGGCGAAATCAAAGTCTACGGCGTTGTAGTGTTTACGCAAGGCTTCCTCGTTGGCATAGATCTTTTTGACCAGTGTTCGAAATTTAGCATCCAACCATGCAGGATCTACTCCCTTTGGAATCTCAGTTGGAGCGACTGGTGGCTTCTCCTGAGGCTGGATTACCGTTTTCTTACTTTCAGGAGGAGCTGGTGCTGTTTTTGGAGCAGCTTCGGGAGGTTTTTTTGTTGCAGGAACGACCTTTGGGATGCTTGCTGCAGGAGGAGGAGACACCGGAGTCACGGTTGGTTTCTTTGAGGCACTTTTAGCCCATCCAGTCAAATAGCGACGAAGAAAGTCGACGAGGTTCTTTTCGACCCAGTCGTCTAGTCCTTGTCTACTGCTTTCGATCGGAAAAACACTGGAATCAGAAGCATTAAGCTTGATATTGTCTCTCCATGCTCGAGCCGCTCGATCCTTAGTCCAAGGCGGTCGTTGTTCTCTCATATTCTTAGCAATGAACGTGACTTCGTCCTTGAACACTTTGCGCTCCTCTACGCTTTCCTTGGCATATGCTAATGCGAAATCGAAGTTTTCTCCGCGTTTGTTTGCTTCGTAAAAGGGTTCCAAGACCGGTCTGTTGAGATTGATTTCACGAACTAGATCCTTGAACTCCTTCTCCTTATCCATTTTAGAGCAACGATCTCTAGATAGAATTTAGACTTCACAACTGTCTATACATGGATTTTCTTTACAAAGGGTAGTTGTGGTCTAAACCTCTAATCTAGTGCTGTGCAGTTTGATTGAAATTGGAAAGTCGTTCTTTCTTTTTAAGCGGACGCTTATCCACAGAGAACACAGCAGTACTAGCATTAATCCAGTCATCAATATTGCAACCATTAGCAAACTCCCTGTTGCCAGGCAAAGGTCTTCATCTCTGCGATGTGTTGCTCCTGAGTCCTTTTCGTTGACGTCGATCCTTATTTCACAAAACATATGCATCAGGCTGAACAGAATAGGAATCGAAATCACAAGCCAGATGAAAGCACAGACAAAATTCCTCGAGTCTTTGTTCTCTCCTCTGAACGGCTTTGCTTTCCGCTCTTGGAACATCTCCTCTTCGTTCTCTCTAGCATCAAAATGCTGCGATTAAGCTTCTATTAATTTTACTTTGTCCGTCAGTTTTGTTAGCTCCCTTTTTTGACCCGAGTTGGGAGAGAATGGCCAAGCCTCTTCGAGGTCTGACTCTGGGGAGAATCCTCTCTGTCACTGCGCTGCTTGCATGGCTATTTTACGAAGTGAGAGTTCACCACTTCTGTATTGCAAAGTGTGAATCCAACGACGGAGAGATTCGCTTTGCTCTCCAGAGTGCCCCATGTCAGCAACAGAATTGGATCTACAAGTCGTTGGGTCTAAAGTGTGATGAAGCTCGCTCTGAACTAGATCAGCGAGTGAGAGATCGAAGAGTTTTGCAATGTCATGCCGAGGAGCATTTTATCTTCTCCAGTTGGTGGAGGATCCTTGGCGTTTCTGCTTTTGGTCTGTTTACAGCTCTAAGACTTCATGCACAATACCAAGCTGAAAAACAAAGAGCCTCCATTCAACGAGAACAGATACACGCTGTCAAATTGTTAGCAGCGGATGCATTTCAGGGACATTTTGGCCGTTCCAAAGACTATGAGTCGTCGATCAACCCTGGCCACCGTTACAAACAAAAACACGGACCTTTGATTGAACCCCATATCGATTAAAAATACGCGATATCATTGAATGTAATTTTAAAAAGTAAATTTCTGACAGCGCGTTTCTTTCCAGTGGAAAGTTCGGAGTGATTATAGAAACACGGGCAACTAGAAAAGCTTTCGAGCTCACCGGGGCACCTTATCCTCATTGAAACGGTCCTCTCCGTTGTGCACCTTCTTGACACCAATGTAGACAAGACCTTCTGTCCATCCATTGCCGCGAATAACAGTTTTGTAGTCCTTGGTGGTGGGTGTGTAGCGAATGTAGAAACCGGGCAGCATTTCGAGGTTGTGGATTTTGGCCTGTACATCGGGATCGAGAACATAGCCGGTGGTGGAGATGAGTGCTTTCTCAGTGGCATGGAAGCCCCACAAGAAGCTGTAACGGGCGGCGGTGGGATAGTGGAGGTCGGAGGGAGGGACGATTCCCCATTGGGCATACTTCTCTGGGTCAAAGTGACCACTCAGAGACATAGGACCAGTGCGATCGTGGTTGTAGGGGACGGCAATGACAAAGACGGACTGGCCAGTGAAGATTCCAGCTCCGCCTCTGTAGTTCTCCTCTTTGATAGGTGCAATACCGTTACCCCCGCGGTAACCGTTCATGAAGATATCAAAGGCGACGCACACGTTTCTGCTATTGAGAAGACCAGTCTTTGTCTGGGCTGTCAAAGTGCCTCCGTGAGCTTGAGTGTGTGCATCTGTCAGAATCATGAATTTGCCGGGCTTGATAAAGTTACGGGCAGTCTGACCACCAGCTAGACACTTGATACCCATCTGACAGCTGTACTGCTGATGGGCACGGCAGAACAGGTAGCCAACAGGAACAGTGACATTGTTATCGATGAAAGAGTCAATAACATCTTTGTGAATGTAGGTGGCATCATAGGAAAGAGCGAACGCTTTGGTGAGTAGATCTGTCTCGGATTGGTTGATGCTATTCCAACTCTTGTGGAAGTTCAAGCCGAGCATACTATCTGCCAGGCCAACAGCCATTTCGAGAGTGTCTCCCCAAGCACTTGTCCTGTAGAGTGGCGTTGTGGGTGGGACTGGGATTTGATCAGCAAGCTGTCCGACCAGTTGACCTCGAACACCTTCCAACGCAGGAATTGTCTTTCTAGGAGTTTCTGTGAGAGAAGCCCCAATTCTCATTGAGACTTGTTGAGCTTGATGCCGGGCAGCGATTCCGTGTCCAATTTGATGAGCGAGTGTCAACGCCATCAAACTGCTCTGCTCGAAATCCCAGGATTTTCCGGCAGGAGCAGCTGTTGCTGCACCTTCGGGAGCAGGAAGCCCTCCCGCGCCAGCAGGATTAGCAGGAGGAGGTGTAGGAGGATTGGGGAGACCTGTCCGCCCAGAGAACCTTTGCAACACGTGCAATTCAGCAGGGAATTCATCCATGTATGGATTTCCGGGCCAGAGTTGAGGATTGTTGTTGGCATTGTCGTAGACGCTTCCAGAGAACGTAGGACTGGCCAAGAGAGCAGTGCGTAGAGATGAAGCCCTCGAGTACCGTCCGGGGTTGGTTGCACTGATGTTCTCGTTGACATGTTCGTTGAAAAATTTAGCAAGCTGATTGACAAGCTGTTGAATCTGGGCTGGTGTGTATTCCTTGACATAGCCAATTTTCTGGAGTCCTACCAAAGAGCGAGCAAGACTAGCCTTCACCTCTTCCACTGTAGTTTCTGGGCCATTTGGAATTACACCTCCTGCTGCACCAAAGGCTGCATAGATCGCGTCTGCTTGCTGCTTTGATGGTGTGGATTGTTTGATAACATTTGCAATCAAACTCAATGTAGAAAACTTTTTGAACCAGTCCGCTGGAGTGGCGGGAGCTGAAGGTTGGGGTTTGAGATCCTGCGGAAGTCTGTCTTCCAGTTGTTGAACCACTGCTCCCATAGAAGCGGCAAGATCGGCGTTGGCCAAGTCGCGATTGGCAGCTCCTGACAGGATGTGCATAGCCGGACGGTAGGGGAACATGACCTTCTCAAACCAGACACTCTCTTCACTGGGGTACCAGAACACTGAAGAGGCCAGACCTCGGTTAGTGTAGAGAGATCGTTTGAGGATTTTCTGCACAAACGAAGTGAAGGTTTCCATGGCCTCGAGATAAGCTTCAGCGATGGCCTTCTCTCGAGCAATGGGTCCAGTACCATAGCGAGCGATGTAAGCAAGACCCTGGTGCGATTGCATACCGGGAAGCAGCATGGTGAGATCGTCGTTTGTGGATGCAAGATAGCCAGTAACAGGATCTTGGGCAGCCTCTTTGAACACAAATGTTGGCTGGAGACTGCCAGGAGTGACAGGGGGTTCAGTAGCTCCCTCTGTTGCCGGCTTGAAACGGCGAATAATTTCTTCCTCGTAGTCGGATTTCCAGGGGAGTCTGTCAATTCTGCGAGCCAGATCAACACCAGCATTCAATGCTCGATCTAGACTTTCAAAGCGACCCTGACCAATGGAGTCGATAACCTTTTGTCGCATTGTTCGTGCCAGTTTGAGCTTGTTGGAAGTGTTGAAGTAGGCATCCTCCATTTGGCCAAAGAGTTCGGCATCAGCAGTCATCTGTTCCACTCCATCGTCAACAGTGTATGAGAAGATGTCGAGTTTGAGATCGTTGGCGTTCAGACCGCTCTTTTGAGGTCCGGTAGGATAGTTTCCATAGGTTCGAGGACGAGGCTTTCCATCTGCATCCCACAGTTCGCAGTTGTTGTTCAAGTATTTCAGATCGATGATCGCCCAATCGTCTTCATCTTCGTCATAGACTTGCGCGGAACGGAACTCAGAGCAATAAGCCATGCAGCTGTCTGTCTTGTGCCAATCCAACATCGCGACGTACTCGCCGATCTCACGTTCTCGGGACAGAAGATTGTCGGTGCCATTAATTGGGCCAGTCTGGTAGGAACGACTGTAGAAGACCTTGCTACCTCCGACAAAGTTGAAGTTGACGGCATTGTCGGTGATGAAACGCGGGCCGATTTCTCCGATCTTATCGCGGTCCGTGTATTCGGGCGCATTCGCTGCGAGGAAGCTCTCGAACTTGGGAGGCACAATCCAAGTGTCTGCACTGCCACCCCAGAGCTGAATTCGCTCGGTAATCTTGGTGTTCAGGTGATTCAAAGCCTTCTTCTGTTTCTGCAAGCTGGCAAACATCCAGCGAGCCTCATCGAAAGCGTTGTTGACGTTCCAGCCCTTGTAGACGCCATTCTCGAGGTTGTATTTCTGACTCTCGTGATGCGCTGAGATGAGAGTCATCACAGTGTCCGCGTAGATGACCTCGAGGATACCGTTTTGCATTTGCATCAAGTGCATGATGTGGAACATGCGACCAGTCTCGGTTTGGGAGAATCCGACCTCCATGTAGTAGCCAATGCCTTGTCGTCGGAAGGAGAGCTTTTTCGCTTTCCGTTGAGCCGTGACCAATCGGACAGTACCGAGCTCTGGAGTCGGTTGAGCAAGAGAGCGGTCGAACACGGTCTCGTTCCAGACCACTTCATTGACATCGTCTTCGACGATTTCGAAAGGGGCAATGGTGTTGTACCAACTTTGAGCACCCTCGAGCATCACATGGTGGATGATCGTCTCGCCGAGTTGCTTGACATTGTAGGGAGAGCCAGCCTCCTGTTGTTGGTAGGTGGATTTGGAGTCGGTTTGAAAGTAATTCATGTCGGATTTGACGCGGTTGGCATAAGTTCCAATCGGGCCGTTCCAAGGCGCTTTCACCATCCCAGCCATCGGAGAGAAGTCCGGAAACGACATGGGAGTGGCGGGCCAGTTAGTTTTCTGCTGAGCCGCCATGATTGCTGCGTGCTTTGAGAAAAGCGGTGAACCCTCGACTACTGGTTAGCTGATGCCGGGAAGGCCACTTAATACAGACGAAGCCGTCTAGTATTTCTTGCGAGAAGAGGAGGCAAAACTGCTGTTAATAGATTTGCTTTATTAGGGCGGGGTTCCTTTCTTCAGTTTCTCATTTGCTCCATCCTGAACTGCTTTCGCTCGCTTTGCTAGCACTGCCTGGTTCGGATTTGTGATGAGACCAGCGATGTTGAGCCATGTGGGGTTGGTCCGGCTCACTGTATCCATGTTGGCCAGCAGTACTCCCTGTTCCTTCTCATAGGTTCTCACAATATCGGAAGATAGCGCTTCGAATTTCACTGTGAAATCTGTCATCTGTTTTTTGATTTGGTTCGCCTTTCTCTTTACGCTTTTCCGATAGTTCTTCTCCGCGTCAGTGAGACCCTGAAGAGCGCCATCTTCACCTTGTTTGGCTAGAATCGAGCAGTAAGTGTTGAGCACTTTGAGTGTGTCGATTGAGTTGCTGTGCAGTCTTCTCAGTCTCTCTTTCACTGAGAGATCCGACCCCTCGGTATAGCGATGTTTAGGCACCATGCCTCGGGCCTTTGTTATCCCCGCTTTGAATCCTCTTCTCGAGGCCATCTCCTTGTCTGTGAGAAGTTTTAGAACTGGTTTATTGAGACCCCTGCTCAAGAGTGGGTATTTATCCGCACAAAAATCTCGCCCGGTCCTGTCAGCCTTTGTGATGTTCTTGCTTCTCTTCGTTGGGGAAGTCTGTTGAGAGATAGACGAACTTCTCCTCGTTGAGATACATCACAAACAGAGAAATTAACAGCTGACACAGACACAACAAGGCTGTGAGCCAGGGCACCATGTCAAAAGGCATGAATAGAATCCACATTGATTGTGCGATGTTGGCAAACTCAGTCGGCATAGACCGACCTGACTTGGAGTAGGACGCGAGGCGGAGAGTGACGCTGGATAGATTGTAGAAGGTGATGTAGAGGATAACCGCCAGAAGGATAGAGCGGTCAGTTTTAGGTCTCGACAGCGAGAAGAATGAGAGGAAAATGAAAGTGATCACTGTCGTTATGGAAAAGAGATTTGAGGTGGCTGGAGGTCTAAGAAAGGCCATCCAACCCATGCCAATTGCGGTTGCATAGAGTAGAATGTCAGTCTTGTGAGAGCGCATTGCAGAGGGCGTTTTCATCAGAGTGTCTTCTTTTTTAACAAAGAGAATTCCCTCTTGGAACATCCAAACAAACCAGAACCATAGCCAAGCCACTCCATATTTTCCCAGTGTTGTTCTCTGTGCTCCAATAAGCGCTAGTACAATAGCCAGAACTTGCAGCACCACAGCAAAATCGTCCGGCTTCTTGTGCAGGGTGAACTGGAAAGCCACAGTACCGAAAAGACAAAGCAAATTGGATATCAATCCAATAAGCAAGGTCTTATGACAAGGATCCATACAGAGAAAGAGAAATGAGCGCCGGGGATGTAGCCGCCTTCTTGGTGGACTTTGACGAGGCTCCCTCTGTTTCCGCTGGGAATGCAGCCGACTTTATTATTATGAATAGTGAAAATGAATTTGAAGAGCCTGTTGGAACGGAGCAATTACAGGAGAGTACCTCTGACCCGGTTGAAGATCTCAGGGAACTCCTCGCTGGTCTAGGCTACGAATCAAACAGCGGAAGTGTTTCGAACTCGCTATCAACACCGACCAGACCGATACAGAGTCAGGCTGAGATGATCAAGAACATCGGAGATGGGATTAGTCTCGGAAAGACGAGTGTAACCTACAAGAAACTACCAACAGAACGACGCCTCAGTCAGAAACAATAAACCAATTTGAGTTTGGACTTTTTTTATTTAAAATCAAGAGCGCACAACTGTGTCTGTCTCTTGGTCAAGGTGGGAGCAAATGATAACAAGCAAGGATTGGGTCAAAAGCGAGGTTAGGTGTTAGCGAACGGGTTCATCCGCATGTTGGGATTCTGTCCCATCTTTCCCCACACCTCAAAGCCTGAGTTCCTCAATGCAGCATAGGTGGCCGCGAACTCGGCGGCTTGATCGCCCCTCGCAGGATTGGAGATACTGTTGGGCAGGTCGTTGCGCAATTTCTCGTTGAACGCTGCCCATGCACTGGCCTTGGTTTCAGCCATCATAGGAGTCGGTTGAGGCACATTGTCAGCCTTCTGACGCTTTGAGCTCTGTTCAGCCTCTGCCTCCGCAGCTTTGCTACGACCACTCTGCATTGTTTGCCACTGAGTCTGGGCGCGTTTGAGGGTATCGTTCTCCTTCCGCAGAGCAGCCATTTCACTCTTGCTAGCCACTCCAGCGGTTGTAGCCTTTTCCCAGCCTCCATGCATTGCCTCGATCATACGCCAAGCATCACCAGTGTCGGGATCTTCGCTGAGCTTGGTTGTCAAATGCTCCCATTTGGCGTAGTCTTCTTTGCTGGCAACCTTTCCGAGACTCTCCAGGATCTTGGTTCGGGAGGGAGCTTGTCGGGATTTGTACTCGTTTTTGAAGTACTGTAATTGCCTGTCTCTGTCTTCGAGTTGAGACTTCAGCGCTAGTTCAGCAGCGCTCAATTCACCGGAGGCACCTTCTTGTTGCTGAGCGGGAGGAGCAGCAGAGGCGGCGGCGGCAGAGCCCTCTTGTTTTGGGGCTGATTCTTTCGAGCGCTGGAAAGTCACCTCGAGAATCTTTTGTCCAACCGCATACGATGGATTGGGCAATGCGGAAATCTCAGCCTTTTCCGCATCCGATAGTTTCTTTCCGGTTGCGTGCTCAAGCGTGGCAATAAGGTTTTCAATGTTGCTGAGGTCTGAATCCATAGCGTCAACAGTGCCAATCGCTTCGAGTGTCAGTTCTGCTAGTGAATCGGCCCCAGCCTTGACCGTTAATATGTGTGTTCCCTCAAAACGAGGTTTGTCCACCAAGGAGACCTCTTTGATGCGCTTTGTATGCGGAATATACGCACCGGTTTTAGGGTCTACTTGTCCATTGAAGCACACCGAAAGAGAAGGTCGTTTCCCGTTTTTCAGGTTGTTCAACACTTGCCTCCGAAGACCTTTGTCCATCTCGTTCTCTCCGCCAACGTGACCCCAGACGTAGGTCCATTTGCTTTCTGGGTCAAATTGATGATGCGTGATTTGGCCAACAACCTCTTTGATCGCTTTGTCTCCATGAAGATCGAGAATCGGTGCTGGAGAAGCGACAAACTCCTTCAGATCTTCTTCCAGAAATTCCATGTTCATGGGACCTCTGTCCTTTTTTGCCGGAAGCAAGCCTCCAAAAAAACTCCCTTCCTTCTCCAGGCGCTCTGGATACATGCTTCCGATCTGTCTAGCACGCGGCGTTATGTTTGGGCGGAATCTCAACATCTTCTTTGCGTCTCTCTAAAAAATGAGCTGCTTTAATCAGTAGTTTATCGTGCTTCCTCTCCGACATATTCCACACACCATAAAACAAGGCATGCAGCAGCACTTAGCACCGGCGTATAGAACAACACCGCAAGTGCATACAAAACTGATAACAGCCCAGGAATAGGCAATCTGAATCCCCCACGTCCGAGCTCTTTTAGCTTGGGGAAAAAAGTCGAAATCTTGGGCAAACCACACCCAGGCGTGGTAAGGTAAGAACGACAAACCGATCACCAAAACTATGACTATCGCTGCAAACGCGATCGATCTTTTGTTGAATGAAATTCGTGTAGTCGGTACGTATTTCTTTGTTTGTCGACAGCCTTGACAGAAGATTCTCACTTCTTCGTGTTGATCCACAGCGCTTTGCAGACATTCTGTATGGACGTGGAATCGTTTGGGACAATCTTCAGTCTGACAGACGTTCCTCTTTTGTCCTTTACGAAAGCCGAGCTTGCAAATCTGGCAGGGTCTTGGCTTGTCATCTTCATCCTCTTCGACAACCTCGCCTCCGTCTTCTTCGTCTTCGTCATCCGCGTACTTGACTCTGCGTGGGATTTTCCGGCCCTGTCCCTTGCGCCGGAGCGGCATTTTTAATATTCTGCAACTGACAACTGTCCTTGGAGATATTCCTCTGTCGATCGTTGATAAGCAGAACACATCCTAGGGAAAAATGACACAAGAGGAGTTGTCGATTCGAGATGTTGCACTGGACAAGGACCACCCTCACAAAGTGCCTGCTCAACTTGCTCTGCTGGATAACGTCGCAACCTATCTACAGGGTGCCAAAATGCTGGAGGCTTTAATGACAGAGGCTGGACATAGCTTTGCTCCAGACAGAGAATTCTCAGACGAGAATCTTCAAATGCAGAGAATCCGAAAGCGATTGGAGGCATCTTTAGTAATGAAATCACCAGACTCTAGCAGCAAGAAGTAGCCAGATGCGATAAACATTCGAGTCGTCCGGATCGAGAGTCGGTTTGGTAACTGTGAGAATCTCTGTCTTGTCAGAGAAGTCATCTAGTCTGACAGCTATGGAACTCAGGGCAAGCTGTTCTAGATTCAGCAGTTGAATGATTCCGCCGAGAAACAGAGGGAACGAGAGAGTAGTCCCTTCGAGCCGTGTGACTCCAACAGAGATCTGGAGACTGTGTACCGACCCGTCTGAGTTGAGAACAGTGGAGAAGTAGAGGTCAATTAGTACATCGCAAGAGAGGTTGTTTAACCGCTGGTCAGCGGCAAACAGTTTTGTACGAAAGCTGGATTTGGGAGTTTTTGTTGAGACGTCCATACGGACTGCCTGCTTCTTGTAGAAAGAGAAAAGATGCGTCTGTAATTGCTGCTCTTCGTACTTGAAAGCTTTGATCAACTCTTCTTTCTGACGCTGCTCTTCATCTGAGATCGCTCTCAGTTTTGTTTCAATCTCCAACTTTTGTGATTCTATCGTTGCTCTCTCTTGTTCCAGCTCTCCTCTGACTCTCTTTCTTTCGTCCTCCAAATCTCTCTTCTCGTTCGCCAGCTGTCTTCTCCCTTCCTCGAGCATAGAGTCCCGCTCTTTCTTTGCCAGCTTGATCTCTTCAATAACTGCTTTCAACTCCTTCTGATGGCGGTTTGTTTCAGCTTTCAGTTTTCGTGTAGACTCGGTAGTCCCGCATACATGCGAAGGAGCCTCGCCTTTTGGTCCTTGCCACTGACATTCCACGCAGGTCGTATGGACAAATTTACAATAGATCTGAACGTGTTTGTCAAGGTCCTCAAGAGCTGGCTTCTCGCTGCAGCCATCCACTGTACAAGAAACTCGTTTCTGACCGAGCACTCTGTTAATCGATTTCACCAGCCTCGGCTCGTTCGTACATCTACACTCTGGACACCTGGCCTGGCCTCCGTTTGCTTCGAGTTGTGCAAGAAAATCTTTCTGACAGAAACGATGACCATTTGTGCACTTGTAGACGGGCCAAGTGAAAGTGTCACAACAGATGGGACACTCGAACGTGTTCTTCATCAACGATTTGAGCTGACGCTTCGCTTCGGGATCCTCTGACTCGACAGCGACTGGAGGGCTTCGTTTTCGTGCTTTGGACGCCATTGTTTCGACACTCTACTCGACTGCACCACAAAGCATTCATTCATGATATCATAGATCAGATTTCTCATGCCCCATGGTATCATGATAGTATGCGCTGTAGATGATATCATGATTGAAGCAGTATTCGTCATTTCTCGCTGTTCTCAGATGAGCACTGAAGTCTCCCCGTTGATTATCTACGAGAAAGAGAACTTGAAAGAAAGAGTTGAACAGATACAGAGGCTAGAGAAAATAGGCCTCGAAGCTTTCTGCGAAGAATGGATACTGGATCCAAAACTTGCGTGCTACTTCCCGACTGGAGAGTTCAAGTGCATCATCGATGATCCAGACAGATCGAAATCCTACTTCTGGTTTATGATGGCTTTGTTGGAGGCTTTTGGTCTGGAGATGGTTGACTATGTGAGGGGAATCTTTACAGTGAAGGATAACTTCTTTTTGCGTTTCCCCGGCAAAACAGCTACAGTCAAAATCTTCAGCTTCATCCTGGAGAATCTGGGCGATATGGGTTTCATCCCTCACGTTCTTGAGATTCTGAAGACTCTACAGGTCGAGTATCGTCATGAGAAATTCAATCCGTGCTGGAAACTAGAGATGCCAAAATATGTCGTTCCGGCCAGGGATCGAATTAGACGGCGCTACTGCATCCTACAGATCAACCCAGAGGACTGGAGTCGGAAGGTTGTTTGGAACCACTCTAACAGATTCACTACCGCGGTACTTCCCCCAGAGTTTCAACAGCCGGACAAACGGCAAATCACAGAGTGCTCTTTCGTAATACAGAACAAACGATTTCGGATGACTCTCTGTCACCACGGTTTACTAGTGAAACCCTCGACCGATGGGACAACGGGAGGCTGTCTCTTCGACGATCCAGAAGTGTCCTGTGGCTATAAAATTCGTTTCTAAGTCAGTTTGCTCTTCTTCTTGTGCTTGGGGATGTTGTTGTGGATGAGCGCAACAAACAGGAACGAGTTAATCAGAATACAGGTCGCAATCACTGTCAGAGTAACAGACCATGTTGGCAGCGGCACTGGGTAGTTGACAGCGAAGGGAAACGAGGTCATGTAGAGAAGCTGCCAAACTGCTGCACAGGTAAGGAAATAGAGCGAGTAGACGACTTGGTGAACTGAAGCCAGAGCGATCCAGAACTCGTGAAAGTATTTCCTGTAGTGAATGAAGTTGGCCCAGAGAATGATCACAACAAAAAAGAAGGGCAGCTGGTGTAGAATCCAATCAAAGCTGTGTATGATTGAGATTGTGTTTACGCCTCCGTTGAAGAATGTTGTCTTGAGATAAACATCTGGGTTAAACTCGATGATAATAGTGATTGCAATGGCTATGAAAAAGGTGTTTCCCCAGAGAAGAGGTGCAACAGACAAAAAGAACACTCTTCTTCCCACTGAAGAGTGATATGCTCTCACCAGCACCGCAAGCATGACTGTCAGAAAGAAGTAGTTCTGATAGGTCTCAAATCGAGGATCGAATACATGCTTTGCGAATAGACCGGCTAGTATTATGGCTTGGATCAGGAAAATTGCGACTATGAGCCAATAGCCCAGCCGTTTTGGCAACATTGTAGAAGAAGCGTCGACCTCGTAGAACTAAACAGGATTTATTATCAATCTCGGTGACCGTGGTGCTTCTTTTTCTTGTGATCTTTGTGATGCTTCTTCTTGTGATGAGATGGCTCAGGAGGAGGAGGAGATTCGGCTCTGGCAATGACTGTCTGTTGCGCCGCTTGTTGATATCTGTAGTTTCCGGTAGAGACTGTGGTGCTAGCATAGCCATTGTCACTCGTGGCTGAAGCGTGGCCAAAAAACGAATTGTCTCCCCAATAATTTCCGTTGTTGTAGCAGAGACAGCAAACGAAAATCGCTACTAGTACAATCACCGCAAACGCGCCCCAGAGTATCATGTTGAAACCAGATTGACAGTGGCCCAAGCTCCAGTCCCAATGATGACCGTCAGCACAGTGGAACCAGAAACCATCAGTGTGATTGCCGGACCAGGAACCCCAATGTCGTTTCTGTTGATTGTTGCTGTTGACAAGTTCCACCTCGAGAAGGTGGACATTCTCCGACAGCTTGACTGCCTTGAAGCAGAAGATGCTCTGAGAACGACTGGCAGTATCCCGGATTTCGGGGTGAAGCTCTGCGTTGACATAGTCAACAGAGCGATCGAAAATTGAAAGTGTCTGTACATCAGGTGCGGGAGAGGTGGAGCATCCTCCGTCCGGAGTGAAGAGTTGGCTGGGCGAGCTGCAAATTCGGGCAGCGCTGATATCAATTGCGGAACCAGTTACATCCTGGACTACGACACATACGTTTCCGCCCTCAGCAATGCTCTCTCCGCTAAGATAGCTGGAAATGTAGGGCTGTTTGAGACTGATGTCCTTGAAGGTGAGCATTTCCACTGATCCGTGATTGGGCATCAATTCTCCTAGAGAAAGAGCTAGCTGAAGAGTGAAGATTATCTCCTGGCCGTTGTCAAGGATCAAAGAGACTTGATCATTCTCACGAAGAGCACCAGAGGGAGAGACAAAATGGATTCTCTGTTCGTAGCCATTACTCTCGTTTCGCATAACAGTTACGCCAAGCAATTCTACCTTGACTGACGACTCCAGAGTGGCCGAGGCAATAGCATTGTCAGCAGAGATGTAGGCCACTTCGATGATCGTGACTCCGCTGGGGGCCCAGCTGAGATCTGAGAGTTCGAATGTGGCAGGAGAGTCAGTTGCAACTTCAAAGTCTTTTCCATCCCAAGAGAAGGGCAGGCTCTTCATGGCAAGATATTCTCCAGACCTGCTGTACCAGACACGGAGAGCGGATTGAAACTCCCCACTCTCTGCTGAGTTGTGTGTACATTCCATTATTTCTGCACTGGAAAAGAGCGCCAGATATGCAGACTCAACCCGACTCCAATGCTGAGAGAGGGAAGTGGAACAGGGATCATCTTCACTGGGAGAGTCTGAGGAGAAAGTGGCATAGACGCTGTAGCCGTCGGGAATCTCTATCGCAAATCCAATTCCTTCATTGGAAGACACTCCAGACAGCTGAGCAGTGGGGAACAGAACCACTGGCTCTCTGGCATGTGTTAGAGCTGCCAGAAGGAACAGCAGCAAAGCTTTCATTGAGAGTAGCGTACTAGAAAATGTGACCGGTTTTTTCTATTTAATACACTTGGCGAGAGGAGAAGTCGGGATTATCGTTGACGGAGGTTTCACACCACCACCGGATTTCCACTGGAGTCCAATTTCTCACCAGATCTCCACCCAGACATCATCTTTCCCTCCTTGATATAGTAGAACAGTGTTTTGATCCATTGGTCGAGTTGACAGTCGACAAAGCCGCCTCCGTCTGCCTCATGCGAAGATTCGACTCGATCAAGATAGTACAGTCTTGTCTCCTGAAAATATCTTGTCATATTCCAGACATAGGTGTAGAGTTGATTATTGTGTCGATGCGTTTGACCGACGTGAAGCTCGAGACTGTCTCCATACACTTCCATCACAGTGCCGGTTGGACTAGAGACCTGATAACGAAACCCCCATCGCTCCTCGCTTAAGTCAACCGTGCTCCAGCCCCGGAGCACGAACTCATGCATGACAAATTCTGACAGAAGTTTCCCGATTCTACATTCTAGATCGACAAAGCCATCCTTCAGCTCTTGGACTGTTGGAACCTGTTTCGGCTCGTTTGACATTTTGTGCCGAGTGTACTGGACGGACCACAGGATTTGTTGTCTGTGATCACATGATATCATGATACATTTAATGTGATCGGTTTTTTCTATTTGATACAGCCGACAATAGGAGGAGTCGGGATTGTCAATGGCGACGGTTTCGTTTCACAGTCCAACCCCTGATCTCAGAACGGAAATCCACCAGTCGATTGCGACTATACAGATTACACAGACCAATCCGCAGAAACTGGCAAAGGTGTCCCAAGCCGAAAAAGCGTCTGAACTGGGAAGACCATCGAGAATTTTGATAGCGCAGTAATGCAAGTGATCGGAAAACTCGGCGAAACTGGATGGAAGAGGTGGCGGGTTCAACCACAGAAGTCGAGCAAACAGACTGGGTTGCATGTTTCTCGTTTGGTGTAGATTTTAACTGAGCCTTAGAGTTGACGTGGCGCTTTAATAGGTTTCTTATCTTTGTCGGGTATCATGATACATTTAATAATCTCCGTGTTCCTCACGCTCACGGACCCCTTTGATGATTTCCAAAATAGCGTATCTCTCAGCCTCTGTAAAGAAGATCCAAAACTTGATTTCATTCATGACTGAGTCAAAGGAATCGTCACTCTTGGCAATTTCTTGAAGATGTGCGGGTCGGAATCCGGATGTAATATATTTCACATGCCAGTCTCCTATCCCTCTCCTCCAAGTGGCAAGGGATTTCCAGTCTGATGGCTCAAATTGGGCCCTTGGATTTAGCAGTTTTGCAAGCTCAGTCGGTTCAAACTTCTCCGCTATGTCATCAAGGAAGTCACCCGGCTCGAACGCGTCATCCGCGGCACAAAGCTCAGCAATACGGAAAGTTTCGGAGAAAGTGTAAGGACCTTCAGCCATGAAAGTCCTGAGCGCCTTCCCAGCCTGATCAACTTTGGAGAGCTTCCTGCGTTTCCCACTCATGCTTATACGAGATGAAATGGTCCGGTTTTAACACTGGCTGAAACGCCTGATCATGATACCATGACTTGTTTACGACTACATGATATCATGATACATTTAATAATCTCCGTCATCCTCGTTGAGCATAGAAATCAGAGAGGTTACATCCTTCCCCGCAAGAGTTGAGAGTTGATTTACAAAGTCTACATTCTCTTCTTGCACTTTGACCCGTTTGCTATTGGATTCCACATTTTCTCCTTCCAGTCCCCGCTTCTGTCGTTGCAGTTTCAGCTCTTCCCTCAGCCACTTTCGAACAGGCATGCTCTTTCCATTCTGGGGATCGATTGGAGGGCCATAGTCGAGAGGTTTCCGATAAGGAACAAGAAAGTCCAGCGCATTGGAAGCGAATGACAATGCATCAGCGAGCTTCTTCGTGCTGAGAATTGTAAAACGACCCGTGTGAAATATATTAGAGCAAACTGGCTGTTTCTTTGAGTCTCTCGAAACATTGGGAGCATAATAACAGCCAATGAATCCGACCGGGTTGAAGTTGGTCACATGTTTGTTGTCAAGATTCATTTTCACAATGTCCAATCGATAATCACAGGTAACTGTGAACACTGTGTTGTTGATTCCTGGTACATCGAATGGGGCTCCGCTCTGGATGAAGTTTCTTGCAATCCAGAGGCCGTACACGCTGACACTGGGAGTCTTTGCTCCAATGCAAATGATCTTCCCGGTTGCAAAGAGAAGCACTGCAAACTTGGGCACTTGGAATCCCAGATAGAGACAAGCGAACTGGGCTTTGTTCCGTTTTGAGTTGTGAAAAAGCACTCCAAGACGATTGATGTCTTGCTTCTCGGTGAGCATTGAAGTCAGAACAGTGTTCTGTGAGACAGGGAAAGTCTCTTTCCGTGAGAAATCCCATTCCACGCTCCGAGTGAGAAAGCTGAAGGGTGTGGGTCTTCTGCTGTTGAGGAATTTCCTATGCAGGGGATTCATGTCTTTTCGCGGAGGAATAATCTAATTCTCTTGGGCCAAGGCTCAGTAGAAAATTCTCCTATGGGAGAAGAAGAGCCAGTCAAGACAGAGGAGGAAAAGATAGAAACTCTAGACAAGGAATATTGCTTTCATGTCGTCGACTACTACGAAAATGATCGTGTGCTACCAATCGATTATCTGCTCTGTTGGGCAAATGCTTTTCCCGCTTCAAAGCTTATCCTTGTTGACCACGGACTGTTCAAAGATCACGTCATACCTCTATGGAAAGAGTGCCATGGAAATCGTTCCCTCCGAGCCGACTCTTGCAGTAGTGCTTCTCCCAATTGGACCATTATCAAGGAGAAATTCCCACACTTGTCGACCTACACGCACGCGGTGATGGTGTGCAAATTGAGAGACGGCGCCTCGCTTTGCATTCTACTCGACAAAGAGAAGGCACAGCTCGAGTGGATCAGCATAATCGATGCAATGATTTTGGAAGAGAAAGAAGAGGATATGGGTGAGGTGCATACAAAGCGTTACTTGCAAATAGTTGCTGAGTGGTTTGGTCTTTTCATGCTGAAGAAGCGCTGCAATCCTAAAGACGCACTCACTCACGGATTCGTCAACAGAATCAATCCAAAGCACTGCACTCAGGTCTCAATGCTTTGGCTGGGAATGCGACTCTACCAAGGTAACAGTTTTGTCAACGCGAAAGCAAAGCTGGACAGAGATAAAACAAAGCTGAGTCGCTTTATTGATAAATTCAGAACTCATCTTCTCGGGTGAAACTGTGCGACTCATTCGTCTGAAACTTCCTCGTCTGACAGTCGTTCACCGCGACGGCGCATTCGATTGGCTTTGAAGCACCACAGAATCCAGGTAATGAGCGCTATCGCAAGAATGATTATCACTATGACTAGAATCCAGGGAATCAGCTTCAGTGCAGTTCCCATTTCGCTGAGTATCTCCATCAGAGTAGGCATGGTTGTCGCGGAAGAAGCAGCGCTAGAGAGACTCGAGGAGCTGGCAAAGACACCACACAGCATGAACGCCAAGTAGGCGACAAACCAGGCCGCCGACAGCATTTGTTGACTTGACACAAAACTTCTTCTGAAGGAACGCTCACCTAGTCCAACGGTGATAAATAAAAATCCTAGAATTTCCGACACTATGATATCATGAATTGGTGTCGGGGGATCGGCTTCATCTACGAAAAAATCAGAAACCTACTCTACGAGGAGTATACGAGAGAGGAATGGCTGACACAGAGAGTGTTGTCTCGGGACAGTTGAGAGAGCTTCAGGAAAGCGAATGCAAATGTGGTTTGGAATTTTCTCCCGTCTTAGAGATTCCTGGATACTGGATTTGCCCGCCTGAACAGGAGAGACCTTTGCTTAACATAGTGGAGACACTCAACTCTGTTGCCATGGAGGGCAATATTGGAGTTGGGAAAAGCCACGGAGGAAGAGCGCTCAGAGACCAATATCCAGAGTCTGTCGAGCTTTGTGTCGAGCCCACTGATGAGGGAATGCTCGGCTTGTTTTACAGCTCGCCCCCGAGATATGCATATGCTATGCAATGGGGCATGCTGCTGACTCGTCTGTATCAGATGAAGCTTGCTCAGCTTCACAGAGAAAGACTTCCAATCAGGAAGATTTTCATCTGGGATCGAAGCACACTAGGAGATTACATCTTCGCTCTCTACAACTACTTGCGAAAGTCGCTGGACCGAGCTGAGATGGATGTCTACGAAGCTAAATGCGGAGGAAAGCTGAGTGATCTACTCTCGATCAAAGGAGTCGCCGAACTCTCAGCAATTCTACTTCTCGACGACGAGCCTAAGAATTGCAAGGAACGAGTGGAGGTCCTCAGGCAACATCCTTCAGAGAAGGACATCCCCTTGTGGTACTACGAAGGCATTGATGACATTCACTTCTCCGTGTTCATCCGCCTCTTTGAATTGTGCCCAGAGAAAATCATCACTCTCCGCTGGGGCCAGTATCACACTCCGGAAGAGATTATCACTGCGGTGGCGAATACCAAGAGAGGTAGAGTCACTCAGCTCCAGACTCTGTCTGTTGCCCAGCTGATAATTTTGTCTCGAACAAAGTCAGACAAGGCGATTGTCTTCACGAGCAGAAGAACAGTCGAGTCGTTCTACGAGCGTAAATTGTATCCAGTTGCAGAATCGATCTACATCCCGAGAAACATCATGACAGTCTCTGCTGAAGACAAGGGAGTTCAAGTTGACCCTGCATACAACCTTACATACTACGAGAATGCGTACAAACGTGTCGTGATGGCGTATCTGGCACAGAGAAGCCATGTCTATTTTTACACGCTTTGAGTAAAAGAATATTCTCATGAGTGTCTATGGGACTAGGCTGAACGTTTCGATAGAGAGATTACACTCAAAATGGATAACTCTGACGATTGGGACGAAGAAGATGGAGGACAAGGAGAATGCGATAACTGTGAAGAACAGATGTCTGATATCTGCCGTTGGTGCGAACACAAACTCTGCCCAGAATGTGCAGAAGTGGGATTCACTTTCGAGAATGGAGACTGTCGTCACCAAGAGCTTTACATTTGCTACAATCGAATAAGCAATTACATAAGCGAACTCGACGCGGCACACTCAAAACTTCTCATGGACAGATTCGTTGCACATTTTGGCTCGGAGTTTGTCAATGAATTGGCCCAACAACAATCACTCTCATAAAGGACTATCTTCGTCTAGCCGTGTGTCCGTTTGTCACAAATATCATGATACCATTGCAACAGATGGTATCATGATAATTCGCCAATAGAGAGATTCCCTAATGAAAAAATGCCCCAGGTAAAAAAAGCTTTTAAGTGGGACATTTTGCTGGTACTGCCCCGCTTAAATGCCACTTTTTCGCTCACTGGTCCGAAAAATACCCATTATATCGATTTTTCTAATAAAAGTACCACCCCTCCCCTATCAAAAATTTACCCTCGACCTACCCTTGACCTGAGCTTATCATGATATCATGATAAGCACCACTTCAGACCTGACCCAACCTCAATGAGCAGAAGTCGATCAGCTTCTCCTCGAGGTCGAAGTACCTCACCTTCTTTCTCATGGGATGTCATTGTCAAGCCTGGTGGAACTGTCCCTGATATGACTGGCTTCAAAGAGTGTGTCGACTATTCAAAGCTCAAAGCTCTCGCATCCAAGAAGATACGAGAATTCAAGCAGAAGCAGAAGTCTGACCGAAAGGCTAAAAAGGTTGCAGCACTCGAGATCGTTCGTCGCTTTATTCCAGACGCAGTCAAGCTCCATTGTAATGCAGAGGGTGCTGGCCTGACCGAGATGGGATGTATGCACTACTTCTATGGACCCCGCACAGAGATCGATTCTGAATTTCCAACAGAGTTTTGGATTGAAATCAACATCATGGGTCCCAGAGATTCAAACGCGTTTGTCAGGTCGTTGGAAATAGAATACTACGGAAAACAGGAATCGGATCCCGGTCCAACTAAGGTTAGTTTCGAGATGGAGACAGAGGAAGTCAAGGTCGACTGGATTGATTCCGATGCTGATGGCTTTCCTTTTGAAAAGGATACACTCATGAAAATGATTGAAGAGCTTCTGTTGTTCTATGTACCTGACAGCTCTTACACTAGAGATCGAGTCTACGATGCTTTTGAAGGTGAGGTAGCTTCAGCAATCCGAAAAAGAGAATAAACCCACTGAAGATTGGAACTTGTTTTTTCCTGATAACTCACATTCCAACAAGCAACAACTTGAATGTCGCATGGTTTTCCAATTTACGCATCGCCTGAAGAATTCGAAGGCATTGCAACCATGTTGCGAAATAATTTTGCCAACAATGACGCCAAGGCGGCAGGATTGATCCATTTGCTTATCCAAACTACCGATGCATGTGTTCGGATCCCTGTCGACGATTTCTACGGTTTCAATATCGTCGGACTTAGCGGACCCAGTGAAATTGTGCTCTTCTGTAAAGCAACAACCCTTATCGTGCGTCGCAATCCTTCGTGGAAACAGCAGTGAAAGCCCTTTTCCTGTTTGTTGCAGACAAGCGACAATAAAAAACCAAGACTTTACGCAACCGGTTGTTCTGTTTCGAGAGGGTCGCAAAATTCGCAAAGATACTTCCCATTGACTTCTTTTACAGCGCTGAGCATCCATGATACCATGATAAGCACACTTTTGGACTTGGTGAAACGACAACGAGTAGAAGTCATTTCCCAAACTTGGACACAGATTTAAAATGTCAGAGAAGGTAGTAGCAAAGATCGAAGAAGAACGAAAGAGGTCAGAAAAGAGGATAGCAGAGCTTGAAGAAGAGCTGAAGCGTGAGAAGTGATTGAAGATTGAGAATGAGTACACCGGGTCGATAGAAGCTTACATAGACAAAGGTCTAGAAGCCTGGAGAAAGCAATTGGAACCGCTCCTGCAAAACTCTTCCGGTGCCTACGTTCTCAAGATCTATCCTCTAGCTGGACTAGCATGGAGGGTGGAGAGCGAATACGACGAGGAGGAGAAATTGGCTTTTCAGAGAGACTCTAAATGGAGTTTTGCCGAGTACCTGCATGTCAAAATACGTGGATGGAATCCACTTGTAACTGTGTTTGCCGAATCACTTCAAGCCCTCGTCCCAGAGGCAGCCACGCTGTTCTCAGTGGCTCGTATTGTCTATTTCATACACGAGACCAAATATGATGTACGCTTCGATGAGGATGTCTACACATATCCTGCAACTCTCTTCAGCGCGAAAGCCCCGGCCAATAGCGTTCCCATCCATCAGGGATGGACCGACGTACCCGAAGAGTATGACCTGACAAACGAGTATTACTGTGTGGAGGCTTACATCGAGATTATGAAGAGAGTAAGACAGGGACAGAAGAATGCATCGGACTCTTTGAAAAACAGAAGGCGGAATCTATGCGAAAAGCTGTCTAAAGTCGAGCAGGAGATTGAAAAGGTGGATGCAAACTCGGAGCTGATTCTTTCCGTGGTCTACCCTTTGGCAGATTAAAATTTGAACCCTCAACGAAATCAAAAGATCAAGAGTTTATGCAACCGTTTGTTCTGTTTCGAGAGGGTCGCAAAATTCGCAAAGATACTTCCCGTTGACTTCTTTTACAGAGCTGAAATTTCTCTGACAGCTCCCACAATGGCCAGGACGTCCCGGCTCAACATTTCTTCCATAGTGATCGATGTAGTTCTCACCAAACGGTTTTCTAGCGTATGGGAAGTACTTCTCCGGCAATGCTCTCACTCTTTTCAAACGTGGCTGGAAGGCAAGTTCTTCGGATGATTCTTCGACAACGGAGAGCTGGGAAAGGTTGGCAGTGTCGTTCATTGGTATTTGTTTGTTATTACAGAAGTTGAAATGATCATGATACTGTGACTGAGCTGTTGTTTCATGATACCATGAGGTAACATGATATCATGTGTAGCGCTTCATTGATTATACAAGACCAAACTCACACAGAGACATGAACCCAGAAGAATTCCCAGACATCGAAGTGACTCCATTGCTCTTTTTGCGGCCTTTTAGAATCAAGCTCGAAGATAACCCAGACTATGATTATTTTCTGATCTTCGATCGCGGTTCTATGATCTCTTGTCGAGTCTCAAGACGTTTCGGGTACAGGGGAGATGCGACATTCTATTTTTGGGGAGTGCGCCACCGAGTGATAGTCGCTTCAGAAGAGCAGTTGATACACCTGTGCAAAGAAGGTACTCTCACAGGGGCACTTGACTACACTGTTCTGAAATTTGGCCTTGGCTTCGCTTCCGTGTCCGATTTTGCTTCCGTATCCGAAGCATTGTTTGTCTGTGCATATTCTAAAGGATTTCAATGCTGCAAAGTCTTCAAGGTGCCTCAAATGCCTCGATGTAAAATAATCTCTCTGAACTCTCTCTTCAAAGAGCTTAGTTCTGGCAAACATCATCGCGATTCAAGTCCTGTGAGAACAGAGATGAATGCGACCGGAAACGACCAATAAATTTAATGTGGCGCCACATTTATCTAGGGTTAGGGGTGTCTTTTATGCGACCCAATACGACCGATAAGTCTGATTTTTTGCTTATCAGGATATCATGATAGCTTTTGGTGGATCGTTTTTTGGGACCATTTTTGCTAAGGTCCCTTCCCAAAAAAGTGCGACGTACGACCCATAATTATTTATAGAGACTTTTAATACGTGAGTGCGACCAATAATTTCCCGAAAGTCAGCAAAAATGCAAAAGTGATCCAAATTACCCTCGGGAGGGGGTATATTTTTATTACTGGAATCGATATAATTGGTACAAACCCGGAAGTTTTCACCAGATCTTGGCAAAGTATCAACTTATCCCTAACCCTACCCCTAGAATTAAGCGGGGCAAAGTAGATCATTTACTTGGCCAAGAACCGGGAAGAATCCGGGATTTTTATGAAAATTGGCGGTCTCGGTCAATCGAATGTCTTGTATGGAGAAGGGGTGAACAGTGCATAGACCATCTTCAAAGAGAACTTGAGATCGTCTGGAGGATCCCGGCACTGTCTTTGAGCTTCTTTGATCGATTTGAGACTGAATTCAGCCTTCTTTGCTTGTGGTAGATAGACATGCAGCATCAGGGCGGAGAACATGATCTCTCCGGTCAAAGATTCGACTCTCTTTACGAGACTGCTAAGGATTGTATGAAGATCCTGAGGCAGAATGGCACAGTGTTCAATACACTGAGAGAAAAGGTCGTTCTTCTTCTTCTCCTTCTTTGTGGGTCTCCAAGAATCCAATTCAGAGACAAGGAATTTCAGCATTCGTGATGCCCCTCCATCTTCTCGAAAATACGAACCAGGACCCTGATTTTCGAGCCAGTGTACAAGCAGATAGACCCCCAATCTAGATTCTAAGTGTCTTCCAGGATAGAACAGCAGCTTGAAAGCTGACCGATTCCACAGAGATTCATCCCAAGCGAGCAATGGTCCAATTTTCGAGATTCTGTGTGCCTCGTTTATGGAATCCTGGAGATCATGCCGTTCTTGAAGTTCGGCGAGCTGTTCAGTGTAATTTGAGGTTGTCGCTGTTAGACCGTTGGCAGCAACTGTCTCTGCCGTTTCCTGGAAAGCCTTGGCCAGCGAAGGAGAACGTGGTCTTGGAAGTCTCTTCAAATCTTCTACCAGTCTGGGAGTTTTCTTCTCTCTTCTTTCTCTCTTTCTTCGTGTCAGCTTCTCTGAGTTGCTCTTTATCTTTGCAAGTTCTCTTTTGTACACTGTGTTGAACTCGTAGGCAGTTTTGGTTCTGCGCAGAGCCCGTGGACTCTTGCCATCCATTCTCTATCTCAATAGAGAGCACTGAGTTAGCCATCATGTAAACAGACGAAGAGTAAATTTTATTCAATTCCTAGACCTTCAGCCAGACGTTGGAGCCAAGGACACGGTCGATAACATAGATAGTACCGTTGCGAGCTCTGATTGTTTGAATCACGTTTGCAACATTTCCAAACGTATCTCTGACACTGGGTTTGTTCATCGGTCTTCCACCCATAGTCAATGTGTAGCTGGGGCCACGCAAACTGACAACAGTGTTTCCGTCAAAGTCCTTGTCAGTGATCAGAGAGCCCACCAGATGATTCTCAACATAGTATCTCGCTTTTGCTGGATTAAGTCCGAAGAGCTTGATAAAGCTGTTGAAGTTATGGGCATTGTTGCTCGGCACAAACACTGTGTATTGCTTGGGTGTCGAGGGACCAGCTTGGGGATCTCTTTTTCTACCCTTCAGTCTATCCCTCATCATCACAAATTTCTGATCGAGCAGCTGTGCAAAGATAGTAGTGTTTTGAGTCGTCAGCATGGTCTCCCACAGATACGGGAGCAGAACTCGAGGCCGAGCTTCAACGGGAAGTCCCTCATCATCGAGAAGTTCAGTCCGAACAGAGGCGGAAATCCCGGGCCCTTCAGCAATGCTGATCTCAAATCGCTGAGTGAACGCTCCGATTCCAGGCCCCAAGTTATCGTCAAAGTATTCAAAACCGACAATACCGGGGCGCGACTGGATGTGATGTTGTAGCTGTTTGGCATAGTCAGCAGTGACATTCGGATAGAGAACTACGACGTCCACTTTCCTTGTCACTCCAGTGGGTCGTCTTCTCAAGCCTTCTGTATAGCGTTTGACCGATTCAAGATAGGGGTCTTCCTGGTGACTGTCCACACTGGAGACAGGATCAGGATAGGCGGGAATAGGCATCCTATGACCGAGAATGCTCTTGACAGTTTGAATCTCTTGGTCCGTGAACTCTGGCATAGCATAGCTGGAGACATTTCCACGGGAGTTGACAACATCAAGGAAGTCTGCGCCGATCGTCCACTTTCCCTTCTCCGAGCTGAGCATCATGTGCTCAATGGTTCCATACTTGTCAGCGAGATCTGTGAAGGCTAACGAGTTGATCACTTTGATGAAAGGGTTTGGCTGGTTGCGGGAGGTCAATTGCATGATTTTGCAGCGATTGAAGGTGTTTCCAGAGTTGTGGACGAGGTAGTAGAGATGGTTTCCACACTTCAGGTAGTTAGGATCACCTGAAGGCTCCATGAGACCAGTGTTCTCGACCCACATTGTCTTCAGACCGATGGGTCCCATTCTCTTGTTCAATCCTTCGAAAGCGGGGTTAGCCTTGTTGTAACGGGAGTGCATATCGAGGAAATCTCTGACAGGTATCAAGAGGCCAAAGAGATGACCTCCGAGGTCTGCATGCTCTTGATCGGTGGTCTTTGCCTTAGCAGCATCCGAGAGTTGAGCCCCTCTTACTCCTGCCAAACTTTGACCAAAGACATAGTGCTGTCGAATGGAATGCAATTTCAAGAGAACCGGATCGCTCAGGTCATCTCTTGTTCGGAATTCAGCATCCAATAGACCCGCCTCGCAAGTGACATCTTCGCAATCTCCGGTACCTTGTATTCCGTATTTTGGATCCCGAGCCCACCTCAATCTTCCCACTGAAAAGGCCTCGATATTCAAGTAGGAAGGAGTAGAAGTTGAATTGGAGATTGCCACTGAGCGAGAAGAGCTTCGACCAATAAGCGAAAGGTTGTAGTTGGGCTGTTTGATCGATTTGAATTTAGGAGTAACTACCCCTCGAGAACCTGAACCAATTCCATAAGCCTTGTCAACCGGGACTGTCTTTCCATTGGTAAACACTCCATCAGCGAGATAGGTGGAGACTCTATTGACTGTACCGCCTATCATTTTCGCATAGACTGTCATAGTCACATTCGGATCAGTCTCTTTCAGGAAGCGATCCCTAGCCTCTGAGACACTCTTGGCATCTGTGTAGTGACTTCGCAGGGCTATGCCAGCAGCCTGTTTCCACCACTTCTCTGAGCAGTTCTCATCCGATCTGACACAAGCAAATGTCTGACCGGGGAGTTGAAATTTGCACCACTGAAAGAGTGGCAAGTGCAGATACTTGGTCGAGTCGTAGGTGGAATCGAATTTGCTGTAGACAACAGAGGCTCTCTGGAGGAAGTCAGAGAGATAGCCAATCAACTTGTCCCGATTCTGATCGACGAGATCGAACTCTCCAACAGGCAGGAATGGCTGTGGACAAGCGGACAAGTCCACGGTCTGTACAGTCAATTTGAGACAGGCTTTGCTCGGATAACTGTTGGTTGAGCGATCGTAGGCAGGCCAAATAACAAGTTCCATGTTCTTTTCGACAGGTTTCTCTCGGTTGATTAAGTCAGAGAGATAGAGAGCATTACATCCAGCTTCGTTGGCGGTCATCTCTCCAGCTTCATTCTTTACCCCGACAAACAGCCACAGATGAAGCATATCAGAAGCACGAATGAAAGGGGTTTGTCCATCTCCAGAAACCGGGATCTCGAACTCGAAGCTTCCTTGGTTGCTGAGCTCTTGCTCCACCATTTTCGTGGAGATGTTTCGGCTGAGATAGGAATAGATCTTTGGAGCAAATTCAATGCCTTTGACAAGATCATGCTGAGTCAACTCATAGTTGCAATGCAGCCTAATCATAGCTGGCAGGCCAACCAGACTATTAAATCTGCTGAAATAGTAAGTTCTTATAGCACAAAGAGCTTATCCCCAGCATGACTCAGGCCAGCAGTGCCGTTTCCAGGTACGTTCAGCACGTCGCCCAGAAGTCGGAAGGAGTCTTCGGCTCCGAATCGAACGAGACCATTTGCATGAAATTGCTGTTGTACAATCTCTTTCCGAACGACTGGGAGGCTATCATACGACGTCACGCCAGGCACACTGACAAAATGGTGAATCGACAGATCGAGTTTCTCAAATGTCTGCGCCGCTTTAACGGCCCCAGCAACAGCGATTGGTGGCAGTTTCTCTGCCTTCTGTTAATCAACGGACGAGTGGATCCTCAGACACGCTATTTTCACAGTCACCGAAACAAACGCAGCGAGCGTCCTCTCAGTCATGTCCACAAGTTCATTGACGCTGTTCAGAAAATCTCAGAGGATACCTGTTGCCCTGAACTAGTCGAGTCTGTGCTTCCTCTGTTCGTAACAGCTGTCACTACTCAGAATTGCCAGAACGACGTGACTCAATCCAAGAACTTCTTGCTCGAAACAAAGATCGGACATCAGGTTGTAACTGGAAAAGAGTACATCGGCTATAGGAACACTATTCGGACTGCTATGGCCAACGATGCTTTGCTGAAGACCGAGATTCAAGACGATGTGGTAGAGCTCTTTTCAATGGGAGTCTACAACCAACTGAGCGTTGGATTTGATCTTCGCGCTGCCATTCCACCCGCGGTGAGCAAAGAGACTCTTCAGAAGGAGATCAAAGCGCTGCACGCTCAGGTCAGTGAGCTGTATGCAAACAGTGATCTGGATAGACTGGAGCCTACGATCCGGTCTAAGGTCTGTGGAAGAGTGGGAGGTCTCATGGAAGGCAATGTGAACGAGGGGACCAAGAACTGGCTCAAGGCGGAGAAGGACATCTCTGAGAAGTGTGTCGGGGAACTTCTCAAGTGTCAGATGACAGAGGAGGAACGTGTCCAAAAGCTTAGAGAGAGTGTCAAGGGCGAATACAAGACATGGAAGCAGCTGTGCAAAACATCGATAAGCGAGTTGTTGATCAAATCAAACAACGGATGGGCTGTCCGGGGAATCGGTTGCGATGTCGACAATCTAAAGGAAGCTGAGCTGAACTCCTTGAGGAGCGATATTCGAAACAGGACCACCATTGTCAGAAATTACCAACCCGGTGCTGTTGCTGTGTAAAAAAGAGTGCCCGACGACATCTCTCTCCAAAACAAAGTCCACACTCTGCATCCTCTTTTTGTGTAGAGTCTGGCGAGATTCGAGAAATCTAAGTAACAATAAAACCAGCGAATTTCTATTGTCTTTATGGACCTCTCGAGCGAGGAAACGCAGGGCATGACCCGGCTGATAGTACTGTTGGGTGTGATTTTTCTAGCGGGGCTCTCAACTGGACAGACTGTTTGCGACAACACTACCTACGCACAGTACTATTTCGATCTCTGTCTTGCTGATTCGGTCTGCTCTTTCAAGCTGGATCTACACTCGGATGAACTCTCCCTCTTCACCAATCTGATTCACAATGAATTGCTGTCGCCAGCTCATCTAACTCCTGACGATATGTGCCAGGAGAACGTAACACACATCTGGATTGGATGGATTTCCACTTTTCCGTTTTGCCAGTGGAATCAAATCCCAGACTTGGAGCTGGGTTGTATATGTCGAGAGGACCGTCTCTGTGTGGCAGCCCATCCAACGGAATTCTCCTTCAACGATCTTGGGATCTGGCTGCTGGGCTTGATGACACTGCTCGTGATTGCTTACTCTGGCTTCTCTGTGATGAAGAACATACGGGCCAATCGAAAAGAGATTGAAAGAGAGATCGAGGATAGAACTTTCAAGGCTCCACCGCAACAGAAGAGCAACAAACAATAAAGCGATGTTTATTACATCTCTTCGTCAGCAACCTCCTCTTCATCCTTGGGCTGTACTATCGCTTCCATGCCTGTCATTTGGAAAGCGTTGATCCACATAACAAAATTGTTCACCGTTCGTAGTTTTGCATCTTGTCCGCTGCACAGTGCCGCAATCTGCTCTCTGGAAGTCCGCATAGTGCTAACGCAGTTAGCATGCTTCTCCACGACTTGTTTGCTGGAGGCTTTCAAGAACTCGTAAGGATGAAATGCTTGCCGGATGCAGAAAAATGAGTAAAGGCCAGACTGAGGAAAGATCAGATATGTGGAATCCTTCAGTCCTGGATAGCTTGCCCCGGAGAAATGCACTTTCGCCAGACCGCTTGTTGTAGTAGTATCAAGTTCGAGACGAACTTGCTTGTAGACCCAACACATAAATCGCATAATCCAGTCAAACGCGGCACCGGATGTTGCCTCTCCTTTCTGACCGTTGAACACCTCGAGATAGCGCTCAGCTAGGTCTATTACATCCTCGACAGACTCGAGTCCAGGCACCATGAATTCTCGAATGTCTTCATTCAACTGTCTCTGGAACTCCTTGGCGTTTTCCATGCTGAATTGATACTTCTGGTCTTTCAGTATTGCTGTCGAGGCTTCCTGTAGAGCAACCTTCTCCATCGCTTCAAACTGTGTGAAGATCCGCATTTGATCGATTCTCGAGGCCCAGAACGCTGCCACTGTAACACGCTTTGAGTTGATTTCGCTGACAGAGATAGACGTTCCAGGGATTTGGGGAAGTGGAATGGAGATTCCCATTGAAGGAACAGGCGGAGTCGAGACCGCTCCTCCCTTTGCTTTTGCTCCTGCTGCCTTCCCACCTTTAGCCTTGCCTCCCTTCGCTGCCCCTTTCTTCGGTTTGGCGTCAGTCGGTTCAAACTCTTTGAGCATTTCATCCTTGAGCAGTTGTGGTGGCTTGACATTTCGTTTGGCTCGCTTCGGAGACACTTCATCGGGGATCTCGGCGTCAAAATCGGAGCGTTTGTCTCCGCTCTTCTTGAAACCGTTGAACCGATAGACCGGAGGATCCTCTGCGTCGGATTTCTTCGGAGGCTCTTCAGAGGAAGATGAAGAAGAGGAGGACGCAGAGACAATCTTGGAGACTTTCTTCTTTTGCTTTTTGGGAGAACTCGGAGTAGAGGAGACAGATGTATCGTCTTGTCGAGCTTCAGGTAGAACTGGTGGAGCTTCCGGCTCCTCCTCTCCTCCTCCTTCAAACGGATTCTCTTCCATTTCGTCCTTCTTTTCTGTCGGCATTTGAGAAGGGGTTGTTGCAGGCTCCAATTTTTCCTCCTCCTGTGGCAGCTCGGGAAGACTTTTCGGCAAATCTATCTCCTCTTCGGAAGAGAGTTGGTTCAGCATGTCAAAGATCTTTTCGAGGCCTGGTCCGTCCGGTGCCACAGGAGCTTCCTCTTGTACGACTTTGAGAGGAGCTTCCGGAATAGGGAGAGTGACCTCTTTTTGGGCTGTGTTGACCTGTGGATTCGAAGGCGGTACAATGGCAGGAATCTTCTTCGCCGGCATTGCGAGTCCATTTGAACTTAGCCTTAGAATGTTTGGACTGTTCGGAGCTCCTCGAGAAGGGATCATAGTCTTTCGCTTTTTGTCAAACACCTCTGGAAATGGATGCTCGCCATCCTCTCTGAGATCCCGTTTGGCCTCTTTGCTCAGGTTGAGCACTTTGTTCAATAGAGCCCTTGCAGAAGCAGCTCGTTCCGAGACGATCTCGGCCTCTATCTCCGTTACAATCGGCCGCTCGGTGTTGTTATCTACTCGGTCCGAGCTAGCATTTAGACGTTTCACAGCTCTTGAGATATCATCAGAGTCGAGAGCTTTGGCTACTGCACTCTCGACTTCGGGGCTTTTCTCGAAGAGGAATAATTGCTTGTCTGGAACTGGATGACGGAATTTCGAGAGATAATAATCAAACCAATTATCAACTGTCATAGCTTAACAGGGAAGATGAAATGGATGCCGTGGACGAGCAATCATGATATCATGTATTCATGATACCATGGATGTGAACCATGATATCATGCGAGAAGGATTGTTTGTTTCAGTGCTCGCAAATTCGATACAGCCAATGGAACTCCAAGTCAAGAAACTGAAATCTGAAGCTTTCCTTCCTGAACGCCGATCGGACGGAGCGGCTGGATATGATCTATTCGCTCCTCTGCCTTTCCATATCTCTGTCGCAAGCAGTATGAGAATCGATCTCGGTTTGGCCATAGCTGTTCCAGAAGGCTATGTCGGAATAATCAAATCTCGCTCTGGACTTGCCTACCTTGAAAATGTCGAAGCTTCAAATGCCGGAGTGATTGACAGCGATTACAGAGGAGATGTTGGTGTTATTCTGAGGAATATGCACTTGAAAAATTCCAAGATGTTTACTCGCGGTGCTGCAATTGCACAATTGATTATCGTTCCCGTGGCCTTGTTCGAAGTGAAAGAGGTTGATTCCCTCTCAGAGACAAAACGAGGCACTGGTGGGTTTGGCTCTACGGATCGAAAACAAAAATCAAGAGACGCATCGCCTGTCAGAAGTTACAGAATCGACTCCAATTCAAGCGAAGCTCGTCCGATTAGATCTTCTCTGCACTTGAGCAAAAGGGAGCGGAAAGAACTTGATCCTAGCCGTCTGAAGATAGATGAACAGTACGACTTGTTGAGGGCATTCGGCCTACCCAGAGAAGAAGTTGCTGCGGTTCAACCACTCAAGTTGCGGAGTAGAATCCAACAAGAGGCGATCAAATGGCTTGAAGAAGGATCAGACAAACTCACAGTGTTTAGAGCTGCGATCGATCCCAATTACATCCACAGCAACGCTCCCGACATGTTGAATCAGGCGAAGGTAATTCTCAAGGTCTGGAAAATCGGATACCCAGAAGATTCAACCAAGCTGGAGATCTTGCAATTGCTGAGAGATGAAAGTATCCGCCGCGGTCCTCCAGAGCTGGCAAGGAATGCTGCCATTGTTTGTGTCGATTTGAGCATGCGTCCAGAGATCCGAGACCCTGAGTATCTCTACTATTGAACTCAAATAAAGCTTTACTTTGTCGAAATTTCTGATCGAGAAGGGGTTGATACTTTGCGCTCATTTTCTGTCAGCTTGATAATTTCGCTTGCAGCATATTTTACATCTAGTACACTCGAATCAAATCTCTTCCAGGCCCCAATCCACTCATCTTTGATATTTGACGCCTGCATTTCGAGGTTTGAACTCTTCCCAGAATCTGAATACATGATATCATGATCTCGCACTTGTTTCCCATTATTCATGATATCATTCATCCGTGAATTTTACATTCAAAACACTAAAATGGGGAACAGTCTGGACTCTGAACTCAAGAACAAACAGGGCAGCGTTGACAGCTCTGGCCCTGTTAAAACCGCTGGACAGATGTATGTCTGTCGAGTGCCTCGCACCGATGGCACTGCTGTACATATCTGGCTACAATGCTATGAAACTGGATGGAAACCTACGGAGAATCTTCGCCGGATTGTTGGCTTAGAAACATTCAACAAGACTCTCTTGGCCGAATTGATCAATCCAGCACTGGAGACTATCCTTTTGTTTTGTTTGAGGCTCAAGAAAGTGCACGTCACTCACATAATTCATGCCAACTTTCCTTCTCCTCTCATAGACAAAAAGGAACTTCTTGAGCTGTGGAAATTTGTTATATCGCGTCCGTTGTCCCCGAGAGCATGTTTTCTCAAAATTGAAGTCGACACTCAAATCGAAACTCTGCATCGCGTAGATCAATTTATTACCACTGTACCGGCTTACATTGGTGAAATGTTGAAATCTGCGTCAGCTTTGCGACGTCCCGTAATGGGACCTCTTGTTCGTTATGTCTCGAAGCAAACATATGGAGAGCTCTCAGCTCTGCAGGAGAAGGTCCATCACACGGACTGTATGAATGCTTTCATGGAACGATTCTATGCTTCTCCCGATTTATTGTCAGAGATCAAAGCACAATCCTCGAAGAAAACAGCCGAGAAACAGGCATTGCGTTGTCAAGTCGAATGGGAAATATACACCGCAAATGGTTATCATAGCTACGTTCTTTTGCCGATGCGGGAGGCTTTTCTGTGGGATAGCATAGACGAGAAGCGTTTGAAGAACATAGCCAACACGAAGGGCCTACTTCTCATTGTGATGATGTCGTTCGACAGAGAGTCGTTTTTCACGATAATGTTGGGAATTGATGATCGCTTACCTCTTCCCGGGAGACCCCCTCTCACAAATTACATTTTCGGGTGTCTGGAACGCCCTCCTCGATATATCTGTTCACAGTGTTCCAAAGATGCCGTGACTATGTCCCGGTGTATGCGCTGCAAAGCTGCCCGCTATTGCTCTGAGGAGTGCAGAGATTTGCACTGGAAAGCAGGGCACAAAAAGGTGTGCAAAGGAATCGCCTCTCTGCTCGGATTCCCGGTGGATGTGGTCAAAGCGTGATAAAACAGCTCAGAGAGGACAACGAAAAGGAGGCCGTAGTTTAATTGACGTACTAAATCTGTCCATTCCAACTCATACAAAAGAAAATAGCCAACGATGAATACCTGGATCGAGGGGAAAGTTTATGCAATGGGAAAATCAGAGAAAGAGACAGCAACTCTGCTGAAAAATCTAGCAGCTGAGCATTTCCCAGGGGCTGTCAACTATCTAGACAATTTTCACTCGACCCTTCTATTCATCGGCTCCAAGTATCCAGTTGAAGAGGTCAAGCCTCCATTTGTTGAAGCTGGTGTTCTGGACTATCACTTCCAGAGCGCAGACAGGGATTATGTCCCGATTCTAGGAGGAGAGAAGGACGACAAGATTTTGCTGACTTACACTTGTCCCAGTCAAAGCATGCTCTTCAAGTCGCTTTACGATCTCTACTCTTCTCAGGGGATGAAACCAGAGCACAGACTGCAGCGTGGATGGCTTTTTGGTTACACTCCACATGTCACCTTAGCAGAGTTCAGCTCTAAGCAACATGCACAGTATAGCTTACAATTGGGAAATCAAGCATTTCGAAGACATCTAGCCGAAGAGTCGCCCAGTCTAAGCATAGCTGATTTTCATCTCTACAGGGATTTGAATCGCAAAGGGAAACAACTAGTAATTTAATAAACACTGCTCATTAGAATACAGCCAATGGACATGCTCCGTCTTCCTGGATCTTGGCCTCTTCTTCTTGGAATGCTTCAAAGGGACTTTGCACTTGAATTTTGTAGTACGGTCTTTCCTCTGTAGAGGTAGTGTCCGAGACACAGGCAGTCAGATCTCTGTTCGTGGTTGCCATTTGTCCAGGATTTTGACTCAGCCAATTGTCGAGATGATTCTCTGGATAGATGGGCATCGTCAAGCGGCGAGCTTCCACTTGATAAAAGGAGAGCATTTGCATCATCTTGTGCATGTCGATTACAGCGTGGAAAGAGTTGATTGGCTGGTGCGGGGTGCAGGTTGGCTCCAAACTGATAAGCGCTTCTGCTCTGTCTTGTTTTGCTCGTAGCAGAGACTCGGAGAGTTGCAGCTCGCTTTGAGGAGAGGTCAGTCTTGTATCCGGTGTGAATTTCACATAGGATGAGCATTCATCGGAATCGTGTTGAGAATAGTAGTAATAATAGTAGGGAATCCAATGCATCGATCCGACCGGCTTGAGCTTTTGCCATCTATCAAGCTCGGGGTAGACTGACATGATCTCTTCTAGCTGATGTGCAGAGGCGGGAATCTCGTCCACTGCGCCCTGCTCCCAGTAGAACATATCCAACTTTGGGTTGATGTTCTGGAGTGTGAAATCATCCGAAAAGTCGATGCATTGTTGCAGCGTAAAACAGACAACAAAGTAACAGATCGGATAGAGCATGTGAAGAGAGAGGGTTTAGTTGAAATCGGCTTGATTTCGACATTAACGGGATGAATCGTCCAAGGAAAGTGACTCATGCTAGCTTCTTACTCGTATTGACTTCTTTCCCGCATATCAACTCGCCTCTCAGAATTGACAGCGCGATTTGCAATTTCTGTGCGTCAGCTTCCTTGTATTTTTGCTCAAAGAGATTCTCGTCTTCATCTTTGAATTGTAACTCAATCACGCTCCACTGTTTGCTAACATAGTTGAAAGTGCTTTTCTCTCCACAGAGAAGCCGGGATCCAATCGTTCGATTCTCGGGCTGGCCTTCGGTGGAGATTAGTCTTGGATTGAGCATCACGGTCTGGTTGTAGATTAGGCCACAGAAACCAAGATTCACGTGAGCTGTTGTCAGAGGGTTGATCTGATCAGATTCTGAAAGGGATAGCATTCTGCTCAGAGCATGCTTTAGATACTCTGCGTCTTTGGAGTTTCCAAAATTCCAATCCGAGCATTCGATAGGGGCGTAGTGACCCGGAGCAACAAGGCGAATCTTGTTCTCCGCAAAATGCTTCGCGGGAGTGTTCGTCATCGGTCCAAACAGAACAAAAGCAACGATCCCTATCACTAGTCCAATTACTATAACTCGCCCATCTGTGTTGTTCAATTGGTCCAGGATGCTCCGATAGAATCTCTCTCTTCCATTGACCACTCTGCGAAGCAAACTGGCCTTTCCTTCGCCCATGCTATCTACAATCTGAAATCAAACTTTTAATTGTATGGGTCAATCTCTCCAGTTGAACGGGAAAAAGACCAGAGGTGAAAATTTACACCCACTTCTCTTGATGTATGTCTCCGTGAGATTTTTCCCAGTCCTCTGTTGCGTGCTCTGATGAGCAATATACTACACTGTCACAGAGAGGGCATTCAAACATCTCTTTGTTTTCCAGAGATATGCTGCACATGGCACATTTGATTTGTGGCTTAGGCTTCAAATTGGCCCTGATAATTTTGGCCTGAGCCTCTATCTTTGGAGTCAAAGAGTCGGAGATTTTGTGCAAAATGTCCACTTCTTGTTCGATTTCAACCTTGTTCGATGGATGCTCTTTGAGAGCGTTTTGAAGCGATCTAGAGACCACTAGATAGTACAGTTGTATTTTGGACAAGACAATCGATTCTGTCGCTCTTCTGAGAATGTCGTCAGAGAGACTAGAAAAGGCATCCACGATTGGTTTTGGATTGTCGAGGTTCGAGTGCTCGTTTTGTTGTTTTTCAGGAGGCAGAATAGCGAGTACGAACGACAGCAACTCGGAAGTCAGTTGGTAGTTTGGTCTGTGAATGGTCTTTCCTGTTTCAAATCCGATTGGTATTTCATCGCTTCTTCGAGTCAGTGAAAAGTAGTCTTGAGACTCATAGATGCTAAAAAAATCCAATGACTTCATCGAGTCTCTGAAGGGGATCTGATCCTTGATCAACAACAGAAAGCCTTTCCAATTGTCGAGGCTTCCAAACAACCTCTCTCCGAGAACAGTATGCGAGAGAACAAGCTTTCCGTGCTCGGTGACAAACTCTCGAGGTAGTTTAACTCCGGCAGGTGAACAGCTCATTTTAGTTTTGATCTGATGAACACTGAAGACCTGGATTTCTGGTCAATAATGTTTAATCCGTATCCTTGTACCGAGTTAAAAATACCCCGCTTCCTGGAGCTTATATTTGATGCCGGAGTAGAGAGCACTTTGTGCAGAGTCCAGTCGGCAGCCCGCCTTTTCCAGACTGTCCAACATCTGGTAAGTTTGATGTGCGTACTCTGCTGACCACTTGTCGCACTTATGTCCGGGTTGGATATCAAAAATATTGTCCAATCGATCACATAGTTTCACAGTCAGAGATTCACCGCTGAGCAAACACATTTTTTCACAGAGATATTGAGTCTTTCCCACACTGTCTATCCTCTCTCGATCATTTGTCAACTCTTTGACAAGTCTCAGAGTTTCAACCCCGAATTCCGAAGCAATCTCACCTTCTTTGACTGTTTTGCTGTCCTCAAGCAGATCATGGAACAGTGCGGCATAGACCATTTCTGTTGAACACTTGGGATCGTATCGAAGCAGTCTCTCAGCAACACGGATTGGATGCAGAACATAAGGCTCTCCACTGAATTTCCTGGTCTGAGAGCCGTGATGCTTGACTGCGAATGTGATCGCTTTGATGAGCTTCTGTGTCCAGAGTCGTGCGTGAGTCTCTGCGTCGTTGATCTCCATTTCTCTTTCCCGGTAAGTGATTTTGAAATGCACAGACACTTTATGATATCATGAATTTAGAAGTATCACCAGGCTGCAAAGCGCCAAAAATCCCATGTTTTGTTCCTGGCTCATCGGAGACAAGATTTCGTACTTGTCCAGGTCTAACAGAATCCAAACCGGTAGAAACTTGACCGTCCCGTTTGTACCTTCTATATGCGGAAAGAGAAAATAGAACAGGACTCTCAGAAAGACTATCCATGCACAATTCTCTGTTACTATCCGCCACACTTTTGAGAGAGTACCTTTCTCTTGAAGGAGTGCTGTCAGTTCTTCGCTCGGAGGTTTATTGTAGGCTTGAAAAAGGATGAAAGCATAGACTGCGGTGAAGACAGAGATCATTCCAAGAAAATAATAATGATATCATGGTCACTTGGGAAGTTCATGATATCATGTATCAGAACGCTGGAGTTAATTCAGCTTTTCACACTGAGCAAAGATCATGGCTTCAACAAGGGCAGACCTGGAACAAGAACTTCGATTTCGTCAACAGCCTTACGATGGCACTCTATTGTTGATCAAACTGTCTGGTGCGACTAGAGACCAGTCAAACGCCGACTTTATTCTCCGCTCTGCTTACCCCGGTTGTCTTGCGACAGAGTTCAAAGAGGGAGATTTCGTTCTCCCGAGTAAGACTTCTCGAGTGATCTTCTGTGGAAGCCTTCCGACTCCTGAGATGTATGAGCACTGTGAGGCTAAACATCAACTGTTCGTTCTGCACGATTCTTGGGACAGTGTCCTCCCAGACTTTATCAAAAAGAAGCATCTGCTACAGGACAGTAGTCTGGTCAAGGCTGCTCAGAAGTATCTTGATTTGTACCAGCCAGATTGGAGAGCACGATTCAGCTTTGACTGGATGAAATACTGGGACTATCACGCCACCAACTACGCTGGCTTGTCTGAGGGTGAGGCGGAAAGAGCATCGAACATCGTCTTCGGCTTGATCGAGAGAAACCAGAGGGCTGACGATCTCCGAGACCACTGGGGTACAGTCGAGGAAGAGCGCATGGAAAAGATTGGAAAAGGTCCGATCGGACAACGCACGAGAAGAGAGATCCAGAGGACAGTGGCCAATGCTATTCCTTGTGAAGCAGATCTGGCAGGAAACAGAAGAAACGGAAAGCTCTTCAGAGAGGCTCTCGACTATCCCGAATCTCTCGCAAGAGCTGTGGCTAACTTTGTCTACAAAACATACGGAGATGAATACTTCCTGGTCATTCTTCTGGGGACCGACTACACAGTCCAAGGAAGCGATGAGAAAAAGAAACTATACAAAAACATGCTCATCTTTGCAAAGCGAGTCGACTTTACAAAGGGTCACGGCTATGTCTCTGGAGAGGACGATTTGGCCCGATTCTTGTTTGAAGATGGAGAGGATGACCTCTCCAGATGGCTAGAGTACGATCGAGAGAGGACGTGCTAATAAAAAGAGAGAAATACAATTTAATGACGTCTGACATTCTTTGCAAATTGGACTTGACGATCGTCCCGCTTTCCCGGCGTCTTTGCAGCCCTGCTAGCTAGGATAGACAAGTCTCGGCTTGTCAGAGTGTCCTGAGAGCCATGCAACAGATGCATTCGTCGAGCCCTCCTTCTCAGAGCACCCCTTCGAAAGTTGGGAGAGTTGACCACCTTTTGGATCCACTTTGCGTTGATTTGTTGTGCCTCTTGAGTAGGGGCTTTCAATGCTTTTGGGAGATCGCCTCGTGTCAACATTCGATTGAGCAATCCTTTGCTGTCGCCAATAATAATCCATGTATCACCGGATGCAGCTCTCTCCAGTTCAAATTTGTCGTCGGTTTTGAGAAGCATCGAATAGAAGAGCATTCGACTCAAAGAGATGTATTTCTTGTTGAAACAGAACCAGGCTTCAGCGGTCAGTTCACCTTTTGGGGCATTCTCAGAGAGAATGTTAAGACGGAGTTTTGTGTAGCGATCGTCTCGAGGCAGCAACAGCTTATCCATCCAACTGGCGAGAAGCTCTTCTGAAGCAAGGGCTTTGAAATCGCTTTCTGGAAGACTTAGTTTGATGTCTTTTGTGAAGACATCTGAGCTATCCTGGGTGAACACGAGTGCCTTGACAGTGTTCCACTCGGGACCCCGAGAAAGAATCACCGCAGAGAAGTGCATCTGATCTCTGAATGAAGTTTCCATTACAGAGCAGTAAATTGAGAACACTCTCAAAACACAGAGTCAGTCACAAGGTAGTTGAATGCCTCTCTTGGGTAGGTGCGACCGAATACGACCGGAAATTAATTTGTGTTTTTATCATGATATCATGATATCATGATAAGATTTATTTTTGAGATCGGTCCTCTTCCCAAAAAAGTGCGACGTACGACCCATAATTATTTATAGAGACTTTTAATATGTGAGTGCGACCCATAATTTCCCATAAGTCAGCAAAAATGCAAAAGTGATCCAAATTGCCCTTGGGAGGGGGGTATATTTTTATTAGTGGAATCGATATAATTGGTACAAACCCGGGACTACACACCAATTCTTGGCAAAGTAAGAACCTATCCCTCACCCTACCCCGAGAATTAAGCGGGGCATTTTTTTCTGTACCAATTATATCGAGTGTTTCCGGGATAAATCCTGGTAAAACCAAGTCTTCCAGGATAAATCCCGGTTACGAGTTTAATTATTGGTTCATTTTGGACCCAGGGTTAGGGATAGAAAAAATGCGACCGAATACGACCGAAAAGTCAAAATTTCAACCTTTTTTTGCTTATCATGATATCATGATATCATGATACGATTTTTTGCGACCCTTCGAAAGTGCTCCGAAATGCTTTGTTTTTATCGGTTTTACATAGAATCAAGACCACGGATGTTATCTGGCGAACAAATCAACAGAATCTGCTGCTTGGCGAGCTTGCTCAGTCTTCTAATGAGACGGTGTCTCAGCGGCCGTGATGTGTAGAACAGGATAAGATGATTGCTGTTTCTAGATAGCTGGTCGATGAGTACACACTCATGCTGTTTCATTCGCGCAAGGAGTTCAGTGTGCACTGTGGGCTGACTCCGCTTGGCCTCGTTAAAAAACTTCACAGCGATGCTTTCATCGGGCAGTTGATGAACAGACTGGCAAACAAACACGGGCTTCAAAGGGTCTATCCAATCCTCTTGATTGGCTGGAGCTTTTGCACGAAACTTGAGCTTCATACCCAGATAGCAGTTCGCCTCCATCACCTCTTTGATCAGAGACCAGATCATCTTACGCTCAGAAAGAGTCTCGACCACGAGTTGACACGAAGCCGCACAGGAAATGGGATTCAAGCGAGTACAGTAGGTCCTCAGCACTGATGCTAGGTCCTTCTCGTCAACCCAACAAAGAGGAAAGCCTGGCTGGAACTGGGTGATGTTGTCTATCCTCTGTACAGTCTTGCCACGGTTAAAATAACGAGCGTCCGAGTAGCAGACGTTCTGAAGGCCCAGGTTGACAGAGAACTCGGGGTAGTAGGAAGAGGCGGGTCCAAGAATTTGGACTGGACGAAGAGATACCGTTCTAGGACTAGATCTGAGCACTCCGCAAGTTTCAGTGTCTATCTCTAAGTCGCAGTGCAATACAACCGATGCGACTTTGGACTCTTCTGCCGTGTGTAGAATAAATAATAGATGCGGTACAGAGAGTAGCTCAGAATGAAAAATCACCAGAGACTTTTCAGAAGACAGAAGCGGTGCTATGGAGGGCCATGCATGAGCCCCGTTTCCATCTAGATAGACAGGATGTGAATCTGAAAAGAACAACCCAATTTCTTCCCACAGTTGTGATTCTAGCTCTGCATTGGAAAGACCATTTCCACGGCACAATCCAGCGACAACGACTCCTGTTTTGCACATTTCCGAGTGGAGCACTCTGAATTGCTCATGCTTGGGTTCGGAGCGTTTTTGAAGGTCTGAAACCTTGCGATACTCTCTAATGATACGTCTCAGGGCACTTCTCTGTTGGTCTCTAAAGTACCAGGATAAAGGTTGGCTGGGTCTTCTCTGAACAGTGAATTGCATCTCTTTGAGTATCGCATGAGCTAGATGGGCGTCAGCTGGGTTCGAGAACTCTAGATCACTGTGGCGTACAGTGTAACCTTCTCTGTAATGCCTGTTGAGCTTCTTGACAAGAGCCGCGCCAAAATCGCAGTTCTCCTTGCTGAATCTGCACCGCTTTGGACAATACAACCCAACCGCTTTCGAGTACTCTTCAAATGTCAATCTCCTGACACCGAAAAAGTCTGCTATGCAAAGCGAGAGAGGATTGCTAGTTAGTCTAAGCCACAGTTCTCTCCTCTCTGTTGGTATGAGATGGGCAAGCTCGGCTGGAGTGAAAAAGAAGTTCAGCGCATCGTCTTGAGAGTAGCATTTCGGAAAAGCCGAGAGCTGTGTGTTGAGATCATGATAGCTAGGACCAATTTCAACCTCTGGCTCGGGCATAATATTCCTACTGCTTTTGGATTAAACTCGGGACTGAACAAAGAGTCCGAGAATAATGTATGATATCATGATATTCAAAGCTTATCATGATATCATGAGTCTGTAGATTCATGATATTATGAGCGTTCGCTGATTGTGTAGACCATTGCGAATCCGCTGAAGTGTGATTGAATGGAAATAGCTCAAATTAGAAAAGATCTCCTAGACCAAGAATGCAAACGGCGACTAGCAACTGCCATGGCAGCGCTGTCCTTGGCAGACGCTGATTGGAAATACTGTGCGAAGAATTTGTGGCAGAGGTTGATGGAGGCGGGGGAGACATTTCGTGCATTCGACAAATGGTCAAAGTCGTTTCGAAATGATTGGAGAATGCCGTATTACACTGAATTGGATTGGCAGGAGGATTGGACCAAAGCATACAATTTCTCTGTCCAATTTTCTGTCTCGTACAGGGACAATTTTATTGGGCATCTTTACGCACGTGCCAATCACACTTGTAGGACATGGCTTCTTGCTTTCTCTATTGCAAAGACTCTGAAAATCGACTGCCCGATAATCCGTGCGCATATGGCATATCGACTAGTATCCGTTTTGAAAACTCGCCCCCTTCCAGAGATTTTCCAAGCAAGACATGAAACAGTTGCACTTGCACAGAATTTCAAGCCAGAATCTCTGGGCCATCTTTGGCAAACGCTTGCCAGACATGCTCTCGTTTTATTTGGCATACCAGCGAGCGATGAGTTTGAGGCTCCGATCGTGGCAGCTTACAACACGTATTTGGGCACGAAGAAAAATCCGTTGCGCATAAAGGGATCTGTCCTTGATCACTTAAATGAAAAAGACGCAGAATTGAACGAACAACTAATCGCGCTTGCCGTCCGTCGTGGTTTTTGTAACGCGTCCTCCGTGTTCAGACTGGAAAAGTTGAATGATTATCTGTCGAGAAGAGTTGATCTCCTGCAGAGAGTTTTAACCCGAGAAGAGACAGCCGAGCCTTGGAGAGATGAGAGTCCTGAACGTGTGCAAAAGAAAATTAAACTTGAACTCGATTGAAAGTTGTTTAATTTTGATGCTTGTGAAGGAGAGTTTTTATCTGTCGAGGTATCAAGGCATCCACTTCGGGCCAGTCCTCTCCTCCACCTCCAGCCACTCTTTGCCCATGCCATGGCCTCTAAACCAGACATCGTGTAGACTTTCGAGATGCCAGCTGTGGAGTGGGCCATATTTTGGGTTTGGCATAAGTCCATGTCTGTAGATTTCTGCCTGTTCTTTGTTCTCAAAATGGGCCAAAATGTTGTGCTCAAGCCCCAGCCTTCCGTAGACCACTCTAAATTTGTCTCTCTCTGGCTTGGCTGTCATTCAGCACTGACGGTACAAAGCCTTCTCACTGGGAAAGAAATAAAAACTGCCTTTTAATTTTTATCTTCCTGAGAAGGAAGAGCACCGGAATATTCCACCCTGCGGTCTCAGTTTCTTTCCCTTGTCACCGAGAAGAGAGCGCTCTGCATTTATGGATGCCTCAATGCCAGCGGTGCTCCAAGAACATCGGGATCGGAGTCCGCGTCAGGAGGGGAGAAAACGGGGAAATTTATTGCGATTATTGCGGGAAACGAGTGGCTTCCGAGGTCAAAAAGAGGAAACGCGAAGCACTCAAACGCGATCGCTCCCAGTTGATCTGCCGGATAGAAAACTCAGTGGAGAACTTCCAATTCGCCTCACCTCTCAGCGTCAAAAACAGAGTGGACAGCGTGAAACAACTCCTAGAAGAACTGAAAGAGATAGAAAAGAAGATCGACTCCTAGAAAAGAATGTCACAAGAGCCAAATCCTATAGAGCCTTCAGCGGCAGGAGAACAAGAACAATCTCCCCGATCAGAACAGCATCACCGACAACGAGACGACCAGAGTCCACGACGGCCCGTCGGAAGACCGAAGCTGGAGCGCTCATACACCCACTGTCAGCGTTGCATGAAAGAACTCACGGCAAAAATGCATCTCCGTTCCGGACCAACTGGTCCCCGAACGCTTTGCGGAAGCTGCGGGCAAAAATGGATGCGCGACAAGAAACGCGGTATCGACAACTCAGACTCTCCGGTGATCCGGGACGTCGCCTGGATGACCCGGATGATTACTATGCAGCAAGATTTGCTCGACCAGCACAGACGTGACACGAAAGCGGTATACACAGAGCTGAGAAGACTTGACAGAGAGATTTCTAAGTTGAAGTCGGTTGAAAAGAACAGTCCTGATCTGGCTTCTTCCTTTGAGTCACAATTCTCCTCTTCGTCGTCCTACGCCTCCAGTGGGTCGCAAGCAGACGAAGAGGAAGGTCCCAAAGAAAAATAAAAGCTAAGAGTAATATAATTGTAAATCCCGTGTCAACCTTTCCAAGTCTCAAAAACATCGAGTACAGAGAGAGCGAAGGAGGTCAAACTTCCACTGTGCGAAGGCGAATGCCATGTACTCGATGCGGAGGAACAGAAACTCCGAGGTGGCGTTACATTCGAGATAAAGAAGTGTGCAACGCGTGTGCGCTGAGATCTGCACGTCGGAGAAAGAGGAGAAAGGAAGAGCGAGAAGGAACAAGGAAGAAGAAAGAACCGAAGAAGAAGAAGCGACGAACAAAAAAGGTTGTCAGCTCGAAGCAGCTCAACGGAGCTACCTGTCCACTCTGCTACAATGTAATCAACGGCTACACTAGAAAAGGCCCGATAGAATTGGGCAGAGTGTGTTGGAACTGTGGCAATTTCTACAGCAGGTTGGTGAGGCTGGGTCAGGTTTGTTCCGTCGAGGAGATGAGGGTAAAAAGAATGTATTGAGGAGAAATCAAAGCGCTGAAATTGAAAAGAGGAAAACACGTCAACCACTCCCACACAGAAGAAGATGTCGTCCGAGCAAAGTTGTTGCGACAACCCCGGCGTTGGAGAAAAGTATGAATGTGACATCTGCCACGAACTCCGCTGCGGAGAATGCATAACGATTCACTCCAGCAGCTGGACTGAAGTTTTTCTATGCAGGAACTGTGAGTCTACGCCAGACGAACGGATTATAGAGAGGACCCCAAACACACCTTAAAAACGTAGTTGTTTAGTGTCCAATCTGTAGCGGTTCTCTTTGACCAAAGTAAAGATCGCACCCAAGCGGTTTGTGTAGTTGGATCCTTTGGTTTCCAGTAGGTCTGCTAGAGTATCGTAAGCAGAGGACTTGCAATAGTGTGACAATAGGCTGTTGAGTTGGTTCTTTTCATACGCGATGGATGTAAAGTAGGATATCTTTCCAAGCGCCTTTCTACATTGGTGTCTACTCTTGGTGAACAATCGCAATATGAAATTCCTAGTCTCCAGAGAGACTATCTGATAATAGTAGAACTTGGTTTCCTGTTCTTCTTCTTCTAGTTCTCCTTCTAGTTCTTCTTCCCCCTCTTCGCTCCCAAGTCCGTAGCTGTCGTATGGATCGAGAGTCGGTTCGTAATCAAACAAGCGAGCACCCCAAGCGAACGGCTCTGAAGCAACAAGCGGCGCGTAAGCCTCTGAGAGAGTCTGCGTTTTTGTTTTGTAAACAACGCCTTCGTTAGGCTTGAAATAGAGATAAGTATGATATGTAGGTGCTGTTGTTATGCCTCGACTCTTGCCGGTTTGATTAGTCTGCTCGCCAGTATCTCCTTCTTTGCAGTGACTTGGATTCTGGCCTATGATCTGGTGGAGAGAAATATTGCATTTTTCACTCTCGCTGTCTTCTACTCCGTCGAGACCATCTCATTCTCTGCGTATTTCTTCGGCCTGGCTCGGCTGAGATTCGTGTCACTGAGATGGACGATCCATCGTATTGTTGTTCCGCTGCTAGATTTTACCCTCTCTGTTGTTACCGCGTTTATTGGCTCCTGGCTACTTCCCTGTGGAATGATTCTTGACTTCTACAACCAATTTTACTTGCTCAATTCACTCCAACTATTCTCCGTGATTGTGATAATTGTCTGCTTGATCCTCAAGCTTGTTACCGCGATCGTCCTGACTCGGTTCCATGTTAAGCTTGCGTTCAGCTTGAATAGAGAAAACGATATACCGCTATTCTACCCGCCTCCTTCTGCCCCTTTGTCAGTGGAGATGACGTCCGCTTCTCAGCAGCGTATCCTATGTCACAACTGCGGGGCAGACCCGAATTATTAATCCGTTAATCTTTGTGAATAAATCTAGTGCGGCGTCGTGTCTACTCTCAGAGATGGCCGACGCCAATGAGTTGACCAGCATATTGAAGTCGTCGATTTTGAAGCTGGATCGTTTCATAGGACAAGCCGAAAGTCGAGATCTTGAATCGGGAAAAGGATTGATTGTCCAGCCAAAAGTGCTGCTCAAGGCTAAGCAACTGAAAGCCGCGCTCAGTACGTATCACGAGCATGAAGAGAACTATCCCTACTGGTGTAGACGACACAGAGCTGATGAAATTATAATCTACCTAGTCATAGCCATGTTTGTTTTTGGTGGACTAGCTGCGCTGATATTGTTCTTCTGGTGGCTGTGATCAGAGACCGTTCCCTGCTTTACCGCTCCGGGGAGAAATGTCACTAAGCTAATAATAATTTCCAAGTCGTTTGGCAGTCAACCCCAGATTAAATTTGCATTCAATATGGCACAAGATCCTCGTAGAATTTGTCGAAAATGCAAGCTAGACGCCGGGGAGCACGAGGGGGACGAATCGTGTGGAGATGGAGAGGCGGTCGGACTTTTGATTCCTCGCTACAGTGATAAGGCCAGAAAACTCCGGATTGTCTCTATCGACAGACAGGATTTTAGCAGAGATTGGGCCGAGATAATAGAGCGTATGCGAGGGGGTAATCTTTTACCGTGGCCCGAGCTAGCTCTCAGAATGGACACTGTCAAAACTGCGTTCACGGTCAAGTCTGGTGGTGCGGATTACATTATCTTAATAACAAAACGTGCAGAAATTTCAATCCGCTACAGAACTGTGACTTTCAAATTTTCACTGGAAAAGAAGTGACCACTTCAAAAACATAAAGGTCTCCTTTAATAATATGCCACCTCTTCGGCTCTCCTGTCATCAGAAGACTCGGCCACGTCCACGGTGAATGTAATGAGTGTTTTGAGGAATCTCAGCAGGCGGAATAGCAAGGAGATTCCAAGGATCAGCAAAATGAGTAGCACTGCGATCACTATAGTTCCTATGGCCAGCACTTGGAATATGAGAGCCCAGTCGAATGTGTTGAAGCACCAGGTTTGAATGTCTGTAGGCCCGGAAGTAGAGTTGAAATTGAACTCGATCAACGCATCCTGAAGGCCAAGGAGGCTGAGAATGGGCTGGAGGAAGAAGCTGTTTCTCAAAAAATCAGTGACTTCGGGCCATCTCGTTTCGAAGAGGAAAAACAGCGAGTCGAAACCATCGTTGAATCCAGCCGCTTGACAGTCTGGCACAGTTGCCATACAGACTTCGGTGCCATTTGAAAGTTTCAATGTGAATGGACAATCCTGTCGAAGGAATGTGGCAACCGCTTTCACATCATCTGGTACTGTCTCCGGGATCATTGGCAGACAGCGAGGGAACATGTAGCCGTATGCAACCATCAAAAAGATTGTCGGAGAGACAAGGATAGCGAAATGGAACAGCACCGGGTTGACTGCTCCAGCACAGGGATAGAACATCACCAAGACAAAGAGTGCAATGAAGAAGTACACCTTGACCAAACGACTCAATGCCTCCCAGAAACCGACGCCTTGGCTTCCGTCTGTTCTTAAAGGAACTGGGCACTGGAAGAATCCGACCACATAGTAGAGAACACCCCGGTCCTCCTCGTCTGCATACTGATCGACCTCTGTGCTTGTTGCTCGTTCGATAATCGGTTCTAGCGTTTCGTTGAGACTGGCGCCAAAGATCTCCGTGAATACGAATGTGCTGATCGCCTCGAAAGTTGTATCGATCCAGGAACTGATGTTGATGTCTTCGTGGAACTGTGGTTTCAGAGGAGTTGTGACTTCGTAGAGAGTGACTGCTCGTTTTTGATTCTTCCGACCATTGTACACTGTTTGAGTTGTATATTGTTGCTCCTGCGGACGGATCCCCTCTTCTGCCTGGGGTAGCTCGATTGGGATTTCGATGTACCGTTTTCTCTTAAGAGGAGGAAATAACAATCCACATTCGTTGTCTACTCCTTCACTGGATTCTCCGTCTTGTAGTATTCCATCTCCACAACACTGCTGCGGCCAACAAGTCAATCCAGCACCACAAGAGGGAGAATGTGCATCGCATGGCCCGCTATGCTTGCCGCTTGTGAGGTTTGTGCACAGTCCAGCACAGCTGTAATTGAAGAGACAATCACATCGTGAGTAGACACGGGATTGAGCTGACAGCCTGGTTTGAACATCGCATGCTGTGCCGGGACAGGTTCCATTGTCACACAGTTCAAGTGAGATAGGAATATCGTGAGCTAGATTGGTTGAGTAGTGGATGTCTTGTACAATTCCGTCTTGACAACAAGCAATCGGAATGCACTGGACTCCTGGTTGACTCGTGTCGCACCAGGGCGAGCGAGTAGAGTTGAGGGGATCACATGGAGCGGAGAAAGGTGTCAGATCTGTGTTGGAGGCTTCATCGGGAAGGAAGCAGAGTCCAACACAAGGGAAGTTTGGCTGACAGACACATTCGTCAAATGGAAGGTAGTAGTTTCCATAGTTGCAGGTATCGTCAGGACAGCCAGAAGAGACTAGTACTTCGCATAGATGGAAGCTGTGATTTGCTGATGCAAATCCAATCTCCTCGCCGTTGATTACACTGTCGTGACAACAGCTATCAGCACGACAGACCGCGCCCACCGGAGCACCATTTGTGACACAGCTTGAGGGATCGTTGCGATCACAGATAATGGTCAATTCACCGTCTGCTATAGTCCAGCAGTGTCCGATGGCGTGGAAGCCAGGTTGAGGGACGCAGAAATCGAAAGCGGTGGTAATGGGACTAGGCGCTTTGAGATCTCCGTTGTTATCATAATAAGAACAGTTCTGCGTGGAGCAGCTTGGGTCGTCTTTCGGTTCGCATCCACCGTTGATTACAGTCTCCCATTCTTGAGTGATGTTATCTCCGCAGCAAGACCACGGGACACAGACCTGACCAGTACCCGGGCATGCAAAGGGGTTGAGACTGACATCGCAATAGATAAAATCATTGGCGAAATCCATGAGCTGGACAATCCCGTCATAGCAAGTTCCAAGACACGGTTTCCCTGGTTGACAGACACACTCCGCATTCCGACAGAGGTAACAAGTGGAGTTGGTGAGAGCATCGGGACCTTCGTCACAGCTCTCGAATTCGTCTTCTCTGAGACCGTCGCCACAACACGCATGCGCAAAGCAGATCCCGTCCACTCCACAGGTCGTATTTCCAGGCTTCCTTGGATCGCATGGCATCCCGAAAGAGAATTCGTTTGCGCAGAAACCTTGACAGGGTGCCAGAGGATTTGGGTCACAAGCACAGGATACACGACAGGCGATGCATAGATCTTCTGTGGCGTTACCGGTCGCAAAAATTGTTCCATCATCGCAATCCTCTGCACCCAGAGCCTCGACAATTCCATCTCCACATACCGGACAATTTCTCTGACAGACAGTATCTGCAGAAGCTTGAATCGTGGCACCGGTGCAAAGAAAGCCAAAATTCTGTGCAGGATCGAGACAGAAAGTGTTTCCGCTATCAGTAAGAGTTGTACAATTTGAGGTGATGCTATTGGTTGTTTGTCGCGAAAAGCAACCGGTTCCAAGATATGTCCAGATCAGCGGAGTTCCTGCATGACAATTGAATTCGTAAGAGAACGATCCCTCGTTGAAACATTGATCCTGAGTGTCTGCAACTGTGTTTGGAGCTTGACAAGCTTGACCATACAGTATTTGAGCCGTTGTTCCAGCTGGAGTAACATGGGCTTGGCCACACTTTTCGAACTTACAAGTAGCGCTACAGCCGTCCAGATTGTTAACATTTCCGTCATCACAGTCCTCTGAGAAATCGATAATTCCGTTTCCACATCTCTCAAGTTGACAAATCTCATTACACCAGTCTCCATTTTGTCTGTTGTGATCGTCGCATTGCTCCCCGGGATCAATAATTCCATTTCCGCATATCTCTGGTTGACAGAAGACGCCGCAAGTGTAGTTGGTCAAGTTGCCAGTCAGGTTGAGTGCCACCATGGAGCCAGGCGGCTCGCAGTCTTCGCCAACAAAATTGTACAGACGTCCGGAGAGTGGATTCCTGTAGCTGAAGGTGTAGTTCCTCTCTATGACTCCATTTCCGCAGACTCCTCTGAACGCCGGACCGGTTGTATTGTCCACAGGAGAGAAGCTGAACCAGGTTGTGATGTTGAAGGGTAGCATTGGAAGCGGCGGTCCAATGCCTAGCTTGTTGAAGCAGAGACCAAACTCATACTCTATCCTGTGCACAACTTCATCCAGGAGATCACAATCAAAATTGGGCAGGATGTGTTCCACTGGACAAGAGGTACAGCCATCCGAGTCGATACAGATCGATTGGAGAGAGGGGTTCAGAGTGTCGTAGCAAGTGAAAGCTGGAGAAGGCGCTCCGAGTTTTGCAGTTCTAAAGAGACCGGCTTCGCATTGGTCAACCGTAGCGTAGAAATCGATCACCTGGCCAGACTCGTTACAGAAGCCTGCTACAAGAGCCGAACCAAAGAAGTCATTACAGAATCTAAAAGGCGGGACATAGAAAGTATCTCCAGTGCAGGTAACTGGAGGACAGAGGTATGCGCTTCCAGGAGTAATGTTGCAAGCCAGATAGTTGACGGGACATCCTGTGAGAACGGTTGTACAGCTCTCGGGTATGTGGTTCTCAGGGATAAGTCCCTGCTCGTTGGCTCTCGGATGTACAGTAGGCTTTCCAGGTATCAAGTGGTTTCTGACTTCTCCCAGAACCTCCATGATCTTTCGTATTTTGAAGGTGAACATGTCCCAGTTGGTGATGTCTTTTGGCCATCTCCCCTGTGAGAGTAGATACTCTGCGTAGATTTGAGGATCGTCAGAGAGAGGTGCAAGAGGAGTACCACGTTTCCGCAACAACTGACTGGCAAGCTTGTCCTCTGGAACAGGACCGTTGAAGAAAGCAGCACCGGCAGACCAGGCACCACTTCGTAGCTTTGAAACGATTCCTCGTTGACTGATCTGACTTCCAAAAGCAGCCACAGTTGCAATTCCCTGAGAGCCAGCCCTCCACATCGCATCCACAAGCTTGATTGATTCATAGCCGGGACTCAGACGGTTCGGAGAGGCACGACTCATCTTGAAGGCGTTGTTTCTCTGAGTCTTGACAAAGCGGGTCACATTCACCATCGCGTTGTAGGTGTAGACAATGCTGTTCTTGACCATTGGATCGACGATGTTCTGCTCATCGAGAGCCGCAGAGATGTCAAAGTAGACAACACTGCTCTCCGGGAGTCCAGATACTTCATCCGGATCAGAGAACATCAAGATAGTGTTGCTCAAGGCAACGCTTCCCAGAACCGCATATCCCTCTGCGCTGAGATGACCGAGGTCTCTCAGCTTTTCCGGATGAACGAGAGCATCACTGGACTGATTTCCATAGTAGCTGGTCATTTGCAAGCTTGCGCTGACCATGTTGACGCATTTGATAAGCTCGTTTCCATCCAATTCTCCAACCGATTGACCCTTTTGTGGGGGACTATCTGCCCAGCGTTGGAAAACCTCTCCGCAGAATGTTCCGTTGAACTCGGTTGCCCAGTACTCATAGACGTTCATGTTAGGAGTAACGCTTCCGTCTTCATTCGTGGTGTACCAATCAGCAGGATTTGTAGAACGACGCCGAGAAGTTCCCGGCTCAAAGTCTCCGCAATCGGGCCAGAGATTTCCAAGACATCCACCACCTGCTGGAAGGCAAATGTCATTGGCTATGTTTTTCGTGATTCCGCAAATGCAGTCAGTCATTTCAGTAAAGCACTCCGTGAATCGAGCTGTTCCTGGATTGTCGCTGAGCATAGTGCCTTGTCCGAAGAGAGAAGGGAACCAGCTGAAGATGAAGTAGTCCAAAAAGCCGGTCAGCATTTCCACGATGAGATCGAAGAGTTGAATCAGTGCATCCAGGAAGATGCTGAAAAAGGTAACCAACTCATCCCCTGCATCAGAGTCTTCGAAGGGTGAGACTCCAAACAATGCGAGAATCCAGAGAATGGCTTGGATAAGAACCTCTACCAAAAGCAACGCCAGTGTTTTGACATCGTCGACGATGTTATCAAGCACAGCAGTGAGAGACACGAATGCCAATCCCAATTCCTCGAGTCCGGGAATGCATGAAATCAAGTGGGAAAGGTAGTCTGCAAGAAGCAAGAAACGATCAGTGAACACATCGACTATGTCCAGAATCAAATCGTTAAAATCGTCTCGGTAATCATCGCTTAGAGGATTTGAACTAGCAAACGAGAAGCTTGTATAATCAGTCGTGAGAAATTCTTCCGCGATAAAAATGGGCAATGTCAACACCTGAAGAACCGCGCTAACAAGATCCGAGAATGCTCTGGCACACTCTCCATCTCCAAGGATTTTGGACACCAAACACGTGAGGCCGGTTTGATCCATTGCCGGATCCAAGTGGTCACAAGGAGGCTCATCACAAGGAATGATGTGAGAGTCACCTCCAAGAATATCATACTGTTGATTTCCGATGATCTCGAAGAATCCATCAAAGAGGATTGCCCAATCGAATTCAAGATCTTGGATAATCTTCGTGGCAAATTCGAGGACGTCTCCAACGAATCGAACAATGGCTCCAAGTGCTTCTCCAAGGCATGGATCAATCTGTGCTGTCACTTCTTGTAGACAGCCTGCCAGCTGGTCTATTCTTCCCACAACAGGTTCGAATTCTATGTCTCTGAATGTGTCGAACACGTTATCCCCTGCCACAATGTCCACAGTAAAATTGAATACTATCTTCACGACCTCGATTGCTATGCATATAATTCTAGACACCATACAACCGAGGCCTATGTCCGCTTCGAAAGCGAACAACTCCACTAATATCTGTTCTATCCATTCGTCTGCCCAAGCTCCCAGCGATATGATTGAGCTACAGGCTCTGTTGAAAACCTTGTCAAAGTCGGGCCTATCTCCATCGGTGAATATTGGAATCAACGCTTGCGGAGCAGCGAGAGCAGCGTTGAGTGCAAGATCAATAGCCTGTCCGAGATTGTCACTTGAAAGGCGATCTAGAACGAAAGAGGTGACTGGCTGAAGTTCATGACATTCGCAATCTGTGATCACCTCCAGCTTGTCGGTCAAGTCTTGCCAGATTGTCCAAATTGTCTGATTGGTCCAGACGGTGTTATTGTAGACGGGGACAGTTCCGTTCAATGGGTTCTCCAGCACTTGAACCAGTGCTGAACCGGATGTAAGCAATAACGTTCCGATGAGAAAGAGGAAGTCCTTGACGAACTGAAGATCGACACAGTTGAAAGCAATGTCAATGAAAGCCAGGAACACGTTGGTGAGAAGATGCCACCAGAAATTCCACCAACAAATCAACAGAGGCAGAGGATCCATGAACAGATCGATTATGTCAGCCCATTGATTTCGCTCTGTGGCATGGCCGTACCACCAGGTCAACAGAGAATTGAGGACTCGAGGAACAAGCTCAGGCAGAGTCAGCGTGAAAGTGGAAATCAGGATGAAACCCAACAGCATCCAGCCGGCTGGACTGAATATCAACGCCCATAGGTATTGTCCGATGTAGTAGATGGCCTCGACGATGGTTCGCACCACCAGCTCGAGTCCGTCTATGAGCACATCTCCACCGGACGAGACAACGCTCGATTTGGGCATGTGTATCTCGCGGTTTCAGGTGCACGAGTAGAGATACTGCCGAGATCAGAGAAGACGAGCGTGCAAATAGATTAAGGTCAGGTCGATTATAGCCTTACTCTTATATGTGATGCTGTCAACAGAGGTTGTTTATAAGACCCTGTTTGCATTGCCATCTTTAACAGTAGAGTTTGGAGTTAGCCAGCGAAACTCTTAGTATGTCAAGCAGAAGGAAGGCTACGCCCTCCTCGGATGAAAGCTTTGATGATCTGAGCGATAACGCAGAGTATGAAACTGGAAGAGCTCTTCGGGGACGGCCTGTCACTGTACAAGCAGCCATGGCCAAGCTACACCGTCAGCATATCCGCATGACAATCGCATCGATCGCGGTGCTCTTACTAGTGCTCTTGCAAATCTATGCTGAGCTGACAACCCATTGGATGACCTTTCCTTTAATAACCCGCTGTGTTTTCTGGCGGATGTTCTTGTTTCCCGTTGTGGCACTGTTCGCTGCTTGGTATGCCCGACATCTCTTCCACGACAACTCCCGTGCAAATTTGGACGTCGGTAAATGGATTATGTTTTTCTGGGCCGTTCTCCAGACTGCCTACGGAGTCTACTTGGCCGCCATCGAGGCATTCTGGTGGTGTCCGAGTCACATGTTCGACTATTGCACAGATACTGTTACTACGACTCTCACAATGAGCTATTGGATTTTTATTGTTGCCAACTGGGTTATGATCCCGGTTGCCATTTGGCTGTACTTGATTGTTCGAAGCGTTGCCAAGTACAACGCGGTGCTCTATGGAGTATTCAGCAAGATGAGCAACGAGGATCTAGCAGTTGAATTGAGGAAGTCAGTTCTCGGAGATGGACACATCATTCACGGGATTGGAAGCCGCTTCAACTCTGATCGCTATTAAATCGCTATTTACCGATCGCTCTTGACTTTATTTTTCACACCTGTAGCTTTTGTTGCGTTTCTCTTATCGGAATGGCTGCCCCTGCGAACAATACAGTCTCCCACTCGCGGGTAACCTTCATGGTGCCGTTCGGTAGGAAATTCTCCGAAAGCTATGCACAACTTTCAGAATTGGAAAACAAAACAGTACAGCTACTTCACACTGCTCCGAGCGTCGTCGTCAAAGAAACACACGCCGGTGTCACTGTACAGTCCTTCCGGGTTGATGCACCCACGCTACGCCAAGAATTTGCTAATCACTTCCTCGCAATTCCCCAATTCAGCGGTCCCGAAGAGCGCGCCATCTCTCTCAATGATCAACCCGCGTTGACAATTCTATTCCGCGAGGCATCCCGCTCTTGGGTCCTTCTCCTACAAAAAGATGAACACCGAATCATAGAGTCGCAGCCTCTCGTAGAGGTTGTCGGACCTCAAAAAATGCTCTGGGTCAAAATAAGACCACGAGCATCCTCTTCTGTAAATCCCTATGCCGAATTCACCCGAAAAATGATTGAACTGCGCGAGTCGATCATCGACCAATACCCCACAGTCAACAGTGGAGCTCCTGCAAACGACGCCCGGGCCAATCTTGAAGTCGGAGCACTCAGACTCAAAGAAACAACACTCCAAAAATTACCTCTGGGAAAGCTTCTGGACAGTGCCACACAGCATCGTATTATTTCACGGCTTCTATGGGAAGCGATCGATTCTCCAAATGCGCTACAGTCTGAATTGAGACGCGTTGGAACGGGGTCTTCAGTGACGCTTCCTCCTCTCGATCTGAGTGAACGAGCACTCAAAGAACGTCTCCGAGCAATTGGAGATGACATTGCTGCTGGAAGTGGTCCATTGTACGAGTTTTTGATGCTGCTAGACATCAGCGCAAAACTCGGAGTCGAGCGAGAATACGACGTCCTCTTTGATGGTTTCACCAGCGCTTCGGCTGTTGACATACAAGCGGATCCCGGAACCCGCGGAGTGTTACTCGCATTCCAGCAAGGTCGATGGGCTGAACGTTTCGGCTATCTCCAAGCCTACGGAGCAGCACCCAACGAACATCAACTCACTCTGAGGGCGGTGGTGAGCTATGCAAGCAAAGTGCCTCTGCATTCGTCCGTGGTTCCATTCGCCTATCAACAGCCTCTCACTCTGGTCCCTCCCGCTGATGACAAAGACACTCTCTGGTTCATTCAACCAGCAGGAAATATTGCCAGAGTGGATCTCGCTGCACAGATACCATTGGCTCATCCAGAGTTTGCTGGAACTTACATCTACAAACACAAGATACCAGAGCCGATTCGCTTTGTAGTTGCTAGTCAGACGATTACACCTTCCAATCAGACTTCTGCACGAGTCTCGGCGACTGACAAAACCGGATTCAGCTTTCTCGAAGCACCATTCTCCATCGAGATCGAGAAGATCGAGAGTTTGACAGTGACTACTCCTGGAAGCACTGCGACTATCAGTCTGGACCGCTACTTTCCTGTGCTGAGTCCTAATTACGAGTGGAGATGGAGTGGAGGAAGACTTGGAAACGAGCCAGTGATTACTGCCATGCCTCGAATTACAATCTCCTCGGTCCAAGATGCAGACGCAGCACGCTACAGTGTCCTCTTTGTTGACAAAGCCACTGGCAACTCACTGGCCTTTGTCGTTGTGCTTGAGATTCGCGCCTTCTGCAAACGTTGTCTCAAGCAGTACAAAGGCTCTCGGAATGGATTTGGACAGTGTCGATTCCATACCCAACACGCCCCAGAATGTGAACGAAAGCGAAGGGCTTCAAACGTTTCACTCCGAGCATACCTGACAACCATTTTCGGAGAACAGGTCAAGACTGAGCCGATACTCGATCTTATTGGACGTCTCAGCCCTTCGAACTATCTCCTATTTCAAGAGAAGCTGGATCAAATCAAAGCCTGGCTAAGTGCTAACAGTACTCTTCAGACAATCACGCTTTTCAACGCCGAGAAGATGGAAGGAGTCCCTACGTTCTTCCTACTTCAAGATATGACCACCGGAATGTTCTCTCTCGAGACAGCAGGTCGACAGAAAATGCTTGACATTGCAAACGGTGTGGCTCTGAGAAATCCCAATCTCTACTACGGAGTGGGTCTGAATGGAGAAGGAGTTTCCACTCGACTGTGTTGCCGCTATCGAGAAGGAACTGTTGAAGGATGCTGGCTTGGAGAACACAGCGCTTTCACCCCAGTTCCAGATCTGCACGATTGGTTGTTACTGGAACAGCGCGGAACAGAACAGATTCACAGCATGTGGGCCACCTCTGCAACCCACGCGTTCATTGTTGAAGCCAAGGCGGAAGGAAATGTTGCAGAGGTGCTCAGCCTTGAGCAAAAGTTCAACCGAATTCACGGAGGTCGATTGCATCCGAGTTTTGCCTATCGTAATTTTGTTGAAGGTGAAAATTTGTTAGAGGAGATTCTCGACGAGCCTGGAATGGAATTTGGAGCGAAGCTTCGAAAACTCTACGATCTCGTGGATCTGAGTCAGCCCTTTGCATGCTGGTTGAGAGATGAAAGACTCGCGGACACTTATGACGAAAGAGATGGATTCCCTGTAGCAAAAGACGACAACCGGTCTACCCGCACCATTGAATTGATTAGTCTGTTTCTTGGACTCTCGAGAATCACTGATAAGAAGCGTCGGATTCAAGAACTTGACATCTGGCTTGAACAGAAAGAAGGAGTCAAGAGACGAGTGCATCTTTTCCGTCAAACTCCACCTGCTGTTGAACTTTCAATCAACGACATTCAGGAAGAGGCTCGCAAGCGGAGTAGGGCGATGATGGACCGCATCAAAATGGTGGATGACAACCTGAAATCGCTTGAAGAGTTGATGCGAAAAGCAGGAGATGCTCGGATGGACAGAAAGGATAGAGATGACATCGTTGGAGACATCAGGCCTTTTGTCCAAGAATTCCAGTCAATGAGGAGATCGTTCGACGATGAGATCAAACTCGTCGACCGAACATCCAGAACAGTAATAAGCTACATCAGAGAACTTGGAGTTCAACCGGTTGAAACTTACGACGATCAAAAATGGATCACCGAAGCCGCTGCTATGAGCAACGATATTATCGTGAAACTCACGTTCGGACAGGATGGGTTTTCAGATCATCAACAGACTCTGGCAGACATTTCAAACGTTGAAGAAAGAATCCGGAGAAAGAAATTCGACAAGAAAATAGAGTCCGCACGGGCCTTATACTCAAAAAAAGAGACCGAGTATCGAACCGAGTACGAGAGACTGCAAGATGAGATCATCGCACAGTGGAGCACCTTCTGGAATCGCTTTCACGATCTCGGATTCCAAAACATCGACAGCCTAGTGAGAACCTTGCAAACCTATTCCATCCCTCACCCCGACGAAAGTGATGCAGAGTTTTTGCGCTTCAGAAACGGAGCTGCCGCCTACGCGAAACTTGTAAAAGCGCTAGGAAAGGCTGACCAACCCGACAGACAACTGCTGACCAAATATCTATCCGACAACAATCTGAAAACTCCTGATGCGTTTCTCCGTCGTGAGCCTCTCATCCAGGAAATCGACCTAGAGGTTGGCAATCTGATGGCCCTGGAGAGAGGATTCCCGTTCGAAGGTGAACAGCTCCAGAAGTTCATCGAATTTCTGGACCAGACAACGGAGGAAACAATGGCTCGGCTTTTCTCTGCAGACAATGGGTGGAGTTTCTACAACTCTTCCGAGATGCTGAACCAGCGTGCTCGCTTCACCAACAGTCCTCTAAGTCCGGTTGAGAATATTGTCAAAACTGCCTCTGATGTATTGAAATTGAACCTCCAATTTGGCACGGATGCGGAAGTGTCTGTCTCACCAGCTATGGGCACAAATTCAGAAGTTTGGAACTCTTTCCGGATGTTGATCGGAGGTCAGTTGCCCAACAAGCCTTTCTTCGCCATCTCTCTGTCTCAGTATCTATTGAACAGAGACCGTGAAAGCGAGGCAGCATTCAAGCTGGCAGTCGACTACTTGATCCGATTGCACCTCGATACTGCAGGACAAGGAAAAACTCTTCGTTCGAACTACGAGGCTATGGCGCGTGCATTGGTTTTTGATCCATCCTTTCCGACAAATATCGAAGCTTGGAATCTGTATGTCAAATTTCTGATAGAATCCTTCCGGTCTGCATCGCCAGATGTGGTAAACAGACTGCAATACGATCTGCTCACTTTCGCAACGCCGTGGACCGAGGCTCGTGTCACGCCCTCGGACTTACAGCGATTCGAAACTCAGGTAGCACAGAGAGAAAGTGCTGAAAAGGAGGAAGCTGCTAGAAGGGCACAACTCGCAGAAGAAGCCTCAAGAAAAAGACGAGAAGAACTCGAAGAGCAGACTCGGCGAAGACAACGAGAAGCCGAGGCCAGGAGAAAGACACAAGAAGACCTCTTAAGGAGAAAGCGAGAACAAGAGGAGGCTCTCAGGAAAAAACAGGAAGAACAAGAACTCTCTGAAAAAGAAGCCAGCGAGCTGGCCAGGCTAGCCGCGGAAGAACAAGAGCTCGAAAAGAGAAAACAAGAAGAAACGAGGCGCCAGGAAGAGGCAGCTAAAGCGGAACAAGAGGAACTGGACCGGGCAAGACAGGCAGAAGAAGAGGCCAGAGCCAACGAGGAGAGGCTTAAGCGCGAGGCAGAACTCGCAGCCAAGGAGGCAGAGAAACAGAAAAAAGAAGAGGAAGCCGCGAAGGAACGAGAGGCACAAGAAGCTGCAGCAAAGGGGATAGTCGAGTCGGAAAGAGTGGTGGATGCTTCGGGACAGTTCACTGGTAATCCGATTTCTGTCCCAATTCAGCCAAACGAACTTGTCGTCAACCTTGCATCGGACAGCCTGCTTGGGAACTTCGAAAGAGACCCAGACAGACCCGGAGAACTCGACGTCGGGGGAAGGACAACAAACCTATCAACCACTGTCAACAGGGAAGAGGAGAAGTTCAAAGAGACTTGGAAAAGGATTGTCTCACTTTTTAATACCACTCCGAGCTACCTGCAGATCTCTGAGATCTTCCGGGATGGAGTTGGATTGGAATTTGTGCGTCTCCAGAGTGGTTCAAGAGAGGATCTCATAGAAGCGATGAAAAAGGCGCTATCCAGTCTGAACGACAGTCGCCCTGCTTTGTACAGGACATTGTTCAGAAGAATGCAACACGACATCGACCATGCCTATGGTTACGACGAAAATAACACGCCTCGTGCACTGCAATACACAGAGGCCACAAGGTTGGAAAATCTACAAATCGACATTCGGCCTGATCCAGGTTTCTTAAAGAGGACTGCAGAATTTGCAATGGGGGTCAAAACAGAAAAATACCTTTGGAGAACTCTGTTGCCGATTTTTATGGATTTTTACACTCTCAAAAAAGTGGAGCCGTCAGCCGGGCAAGCTCTTTCTCAGTTACCCGAGAGCGAAATCTTCGACTATCGTTTCTCTGGAAAATCTCAGAAGAGGAACTTTTCGCTGAGTGGAGATTTTCTGATTGACCGACTTTCCTGGACTCCTGAATCTGGTCTGTACAATGATCCAGCTCTGATTTTAATTGCGGCAGTTGCTCTGGTGCTCGGGGTTTCCAGGGATTCAAACGCTCCTCTGCTCAGTCAAGGCTATGCACAATTCACGGAGAGGGACAGTGTGGAGGGCATTCTGAAAAGAATTGCAGACAAGATCACAGTCACTCCAAATCTGACTGCTGCCTCTCGTCTGAATTTAGAATGGGGAAATGTGTTTTCAAACCGAAAGGTCAAAAATCTCCCAGTCAATCCAGAGGAAAGAAGGCGAACGATCTTTGTCCGCATTGCGCTTCTCGAGTCTTATTGGAAAACCCCAGAAGACTTCCGAGAATTCCTCTCTGATCAATCACTCATTCACGTTGTATGGAGACTGGTTTCCAGGGTCGTAATTGCCCCAATCCTGCCAGTGGGCTGGACTGATTTCAAACCAGCGACAGCTTCTGCCATGGATCATTTTTTGAACTGCTATTTTGATTCCAAGACCCGGGAACAGAGCTATGCTCCAACCAATGCAAATCTATCTGCCCGGTCGATTGCCTCGATGCTGACTAATCATCCCCGCATTGCCACTCGGCATCACGCCATTCGACTGAGACAAAAGGATGAACATAGCCTGCTCTCGACAATTGCAGACTACGAATTCTCTGGACGAAGAGACGCGAAATCGATTATGAAGGCTTTCTCCGATTTCTGTGCCCAGCCCAGAGTCAGGTTCGTGGTCGTGGAGGGAGGGTCCAAAGAACTGTTGCCGAAGATTGTCCATTTCCAGAGCCTCGATCCAAAAAGTGCCCCGGGACTTTCGGTGGACTATGCGATGACGAGGGTGGTGGAATCAGCAACTGGAAATCCGCCCGAAACAAAGAGCACATCCGAACTGCGGCAGTACTTTTCAAACGTCAATTCAATAATTTTGGAAGAATCTCCGAGTGTGTCTTTGGTAGTCGAGCTTGCCAGACGTTCTGCCGAGAAGCATCTTGAAGACGAACGAACAAAACGGAGACAAGAGATATGGACAAAGGTCAGAGCATATCAACAGGAGCTGGACATCCAGAGCGAGTCCAAAACTCCCGAGGAAGTTGCCGATGATGTGTCAGATTCCCTCACCAGACGCTACCTACCACGGTGGAAACAGTTGGTGGGGTCTCTGGAAAGAATACGCCCCAATACAGGCGTTGTCGCTCATACCAAAGACGTGCTCTCTGCGGATAGAATCAAGCAGATAACACTGAGACAATTTTACACCTACCAAGAGTTGAGACAGGCTAACAAGACACTTTCCCATCTTTCCTCGTTCATTTCAAAGAGGAACTTTGACCTAGATAGTGCAACGGATTACGACTATCTCATTGCCGGTGCCGTACTCTTATTTGAGGAAGCCATCACAACGGAAGCTCGTTCCCTTGTACAGGTCAATGCTGTGAAATTCAGAAATCAGCTGTTTGCAGAGGTGGATGATCTACTCCAAAGACTGACGAGCACTGCAGTGGATTTTGTTGATCTCTACATTTTGGCGAAACAGCGAGAAGATAGCGACGAGTCAGAGGTTGGTCAAGGCTGGGAAGACTCGATTAGAAAAACAAACGAATGGCTAGCACAACTCGGGTCAGCGACTCAATCCATCTCCCGAGAAGAAGTTGAGAATCCCGCCTCAATCCCTAGCCTCACAAACGAGAGAGCTGTCGTTGAAACTCTCATGGCCCAAAAACCCGCCAAAAGAACTGTAGAATGGGATCAGCTGGACCAACTCGTCATTTCGCAATTGAGATTTCCAAGCAACCTTATCGGAGCACCAACTGCGACTCCTGAAAGTTGGACCAAACTTCGACAGACGTTAGAGACATACTATTCGAGCGGAAGCAGTGCCAGAGTTGAAAATTTTGTTAGAGCTGTTGCCATCGCAAAGAATTTCTATGCCCTGGATAAGAAAGTGCGGTCTAATTTGACTACTGGGATACAGGAAGAGATTACCACTGCCTTGGTCAATTCAACAATGCAACGCCTCGCCGACTATGCATTTGCCACACAAAGAAACGACTCTGCCGACACTCTCTACTACTATATCTGTTTGTTGAGCGTTTTGTTGTCCTCCCTCCCGGACAGCCCGTCGAACAGACTCCTACTGGGAAGCGTTGATCTTCCATGGCTGAGGAGTGCTCTGAATGTCAATCTGAGCCCAGCGACTATCAGTCTGCTCAAATTTCAAGAGTCGATGCGACAACGCGGAGAAGAATTCATCAATATCAAGACAATAAGAAGTGAATTGAGGAGAATCTTATTCAACGAAATTGAGAGAGTCACCGAAGTTGACGGTGTTTATCATCCGCTCGGGCTTCCTCGACGAATTTTAATCCGAGGCGAGAAACCCGTGGTGGAATACTCTCTGGAGTTCCAGCTTACCAATGCCCTCCCTTTGCCCGACCTCCAAATCAAAGGGATCAACAGCTTCTTGAAAATAGTACGCTCCATTCCAGTTGATGGCATGTTGAGGTCGTCGATTTCACCGCAGCTCCCCAAATGGGTGTCCAAGAGATCCAAATCCCCAAAGTCGATCCTCCCTGATCCTCTGCTGCTTTCCAAGAAGGGAAGTGAGACATTCAACGATCTGGAGAAAACTCTTGCGGAACATGGAATTACGATAACTTCAACGCGATACCCGGGTCTGTTAACAAGAGAGAGTTTGGCCAAAATATCTGGAGATCAACTCTCTGGATTGTTGTATGCTTCTCGAGGAACTCCGGATCAGCTCGCTTCTACCCTCTACAGAAATGTGAGAGTTCGTCAACGACACCCGTACATTTTTGGTACACCGGATCCAAAATTTGAACGGATTGCTTACTATCTTATCACCGGAAAGAGATGGGAACTCAACAACAAACAGCTCGCGAAAGCGATGGATAACTTCTACGATAACTGGAACGATACTCTCAAAACTCTGTTTGGAAGAGACAAGTTGACACCAGACGAAAGAAAGATATCACCGCTTAGACTTAAGAGTGTTGCCTCTCGCTATACCGATGCCCTGAAACAGGAGGCCGAAAACAGAGAGGCTGAAATGCAGTCTGCCAATGAATATGGTTCATTGACAACCGATAGTGCAATCACCGGAGCCACAAAACTTGAAAGCATGGTCAGAGAGTTTTCATTCGGAGAACTAACAAAGGTTCACCAGAGATCACCCGCGTCTGACAGTTACGATGAAGGGACGCCTATCGAAGACTTTATGAAATTCAAAGAACACATGAAACCCGGAGTCAACATTGGAGCAGAGCACAGATTCTATAATGATTATCTCTATCTAGCGACGGATGCAAGGGGTGATATCGTTGGTTGGTCTCTCTGGAACACGGATTCCAAATTCCTCTCGCGATGCCTTTCCGATTTAGAAGTGTCTGATCCCAACGACGCAGGCTTTGAACGAAACGAAGACAGAGAAGCTGTGATGCAATTCCTGGCTTTCGGTTCAAGACCGGAAGTTGGTTATCTTCTAATGGCATCTGCGGGACTAGATGCTTCTATCATCGAAGGCAAAACAAGCTGCTACTACTCTCTTCCCCTCCAAGTCTGCAAAACTGAAGCTATCGGCCTCAAGCCTCGGGTTGCTCCGCAATTCTACGCCGCTGCTTCTCTCAGAGAGACTGCCCTTTCAGCGGCTGCGGGTTTTGATCTTGGATTTCCCTTCCAAGTCCAGAACGCATTGCAAAGGATGAAGGTTGACATATCGAACGACTCCCAATTTGGATTGACAGATGAGAACGTAGGTCCACTTTACACAGTTGCTTTGGAGACTGTGATCGGGAAAGATGTCTACGATCTCCAGAGTCTACTTCCGCTGAGAGTAGAAGGGACTACCGAGTATCATCGTTCAGGAAAGGCTGTACAAGGGAGGATGACAAACAAATCTCACCGATCAGTGAAAGCCCCGTTGCCTCTGATTACTCCCTCAAACTTGTCGATTGGGGTAGAAGTGACAGATTCGAAGTTGATAGACAAATTCAACACAGCCGCTGAAGAGCTTAGAGGGTTTATCAAGAATGAAAAAGACAACCTCTTGAAATTCGAAGCCGAGAAATATGGATTTGTACCTGAAGACGAAAACGACGAAAACGATGTTTCCATCCCTCGTCTTTATTCCACTCTTGATTACTCCAGTCAAGTCCTAGTTGTGGAAGTCTTAGAGAAGTTCAAATTTGCAGATTCTCGTCTGAAATACCCTGACAAAGCGTATGAGACATTGAAAGTATACATCGACGGGCTCAAAAAAGAGGATCCGCCGATAAAGGGAAGCAAAACCCGGACAACGCAATTTGTGCTCAATCTTTACAAAGTTCAAGTGCCGGATATGATGGAAGCGTATGTCGCCAACTATAAGATGTGGAAACTAGACAATCCCTCTGAAACGGAAACTCCAAAACCTCCTGCCACCGAAACCCCTAAGAAACCGGAACCTCCAGTCGAACCTGAAGAGCCTATCACTCCTCCGCTATCCCCGGAACCTTCAGCCCCACCTACTCCTAGTCCGCCATCTCCTGCCCCGTCTCCTCCTCCAGGAAGTGAAAAGGAGGAGACATCTACTTCTTTGGAAGAGCCAGAAGTCCCTGTACTTGCTAGCATTGATCCAGACTCTCTCGAGGGAAGAGCAAAGAGTATCAACTTTGTCCCGAAACCAGAACTTCAGAATCCAGTGATGAAGGATCCCTATCTCATGAGATTGAACTCACTTGACTCTGACTGGGTTGACCTTTTGATTGAACTATCAAACAAACCCATGAGACAGAAATCTATGATTCGAGACAGCTTCACTCCATCCATCAGGGCTCTTGTGTCGGATGACCTCGCTCAGTTTTTCAAACTTTAATAAAACGTCCATCTCTAGTCAGACTCTACAAAGGAAAGCGAAAATCCGGCTTCCTAGACTCGATGCTTATCTTCTGGGCCACGTATTTTTTGTGAGGATCTAACCAAAATTGTTCTCTCCAAAACACGGCTTCACAGAGGGCTATCAGAGTATCATCCCCACTACTCAGAGTCTTGGCCGTAATCTTGTATGTCTGTATCTGCTCTGGTTTGGTCTTCTCTTTCCACACCCTTCTAAAATTGTTCATCATGTTGCGCAGTTTGTCCAACTCCTTTTGTACACTCTCCTTTCCATCCTTGTAGGTGATGATCTCTTCCCCGAGAGCGAGATACCCAACAGACATCACCCGTGTTAGAGAATATGCCAACTGTTGCGTGATTGCATCGTCTTTGGGTACTCCCTCTCTCCACTGCCCATTCACCGGCGAGCGTTCGTGCATCACATAGACATCAGGGAGTCGCGCGGTTCTCAGATAGCGGGCAACATTCGAGGCGGTGAGACACGCAACTGCCTCGACTATCACCACAATAGGGCAGCGGAAGCGAACATCAGCACGCAAGCGGTCAATCAGATAATGGATGGCGTGGTATTCCACCTCTCCCGCCTGGACTTGTTTCAGATTAATTCCAGCAATGAGGACCACCTTTAGAAGGATCAGAACAATACAAAGAATAACAACACACAACAATGGAAGAAGACGAAGAATGCATTCTGGACTCTCTCGCCGAAGGGAATATCACTGCAGAATTTCTTGTCGAATATGTTGAAGGGTTAGTAGATGCGGACACTCTTCCCCAACACGCAGCAATGGAGCGTTTGATAAAGGGAAGAATCCGAGAGTTCTGTGCCAAATTTCCAAATGAGAAGTGGGCTTTGCTGGGCGTGTTCTTCTATTTTTTTCACAGAGACTCAGTTTTCATAGAATTGATCACCAACACGCTACAAGGCGAAAATCGGAAATACTTTGTCGATATCTGGTTGCCCTATCTAGAAAAACAGACCACTCTTCTGCAATGCCCGGTTGACACAAGACCGCTAAAAGAGGGAGAAGAACTGCACACAGTCTCTGCGCCTCTTCAACCTGAATTCAGTCCAGCCCGAAACCAGTGGCAGAACTTGCACCTCTACTCTGAGCAGCTGTACACTGCATGGGTATTTCAAGACGAGACCCCACCACTGATCAGACAAACCGACAAGCCTATAGTCGCACCAAGGCTGTTCTCATTGCACACAACTGTGAAAAAATAGACTTACCACTAACTTCGCAAGATCTTCTTGAGTGTAGCTCTCGACAATTCCCACTATGCCCAACTCGCTATCTCCTCCACCACTAGGGTCGATCGCCAGATAAAGACAGCGCGGCTTTCCGTCTATCTAAAGCGTCATAAAGAAAGAAGATCCACTCACCTTGACTCGTGTGTTGAAGAATTTTGTGACATAATCCTGGGGAATCAGACGGTCTGTTCCGCTTGTCGTCACACCGAAAGTCTCTCGCAGCTTAGCAGCAGTCTGTCCAGCTCGATAGGCGGATCGCACTTCATCTACAGTCTCTTGGCGCTTACTGTCGGAGAGCTGCTCTTGGTTGTGCGTGCATTTGTACGCCTTTCCAGCATCCAGACAAGCTTGGCACACCTCATAGAGATAGACTACATTGTAGATGTTCCTTCCAGTCAGTGGATTGATGAGAGTGATCAAATGATGATTGTAGCTGTCCTCTGTCTGTGGACTCGTCGCAGCGATAATGCTGTTGCGGTACTCCATATTGAGAGGGAAGATCGTGTTGGTCCATAGCTCTTCGCTGACGAACTCGGACTCATCTACGATTACAAACTTAGCACCAAAACCACGAGTAGTCTATTCGTTAGAGACAAGAGGAAAGAGAGATACAGGGCTGGGAGACCCAGTCAAAAAGAGGAAAATCGTCCCGTATGTAAAGGGAATTGACTCTGCTATGCAAAGGGTCTCCCAGTCTGTAGATAATCTAAGAGGAAGACAATGCCAAAGGATCCGACAAAGGCAAAGCGGAGGCGGATGCATTCTACTGCGACTTCTCAGAGACCAATCGATTTAGCTAACAAAACTCGTGTGATGCTATTCATGAAGCCGGATCTGACTTGCATTTGCTTCAACAAGAAGACTGGGAAATACGAGGTGTGCAGCTGGGCCAGGCTTGGCTACAAGTTCAACAGAGAGCCTACAGAGGCAGAGATCGCACTGGTAAAGCCGATTCACGACACGATAAAGAGAATAAAAGTCGGTTAATTTTAAGAGCACCGGTGATCATGATATCATGGGTGTCGGCCCTCAGAGGTTGAAAGAGAGTGTTGGCCGACCCGAGGGGTATGGTACTTTTATTAGAAAAACCGATATAACTGGTACAAATCGACCCACAACTCGAAAAACGCGCATTTAAGCGGGGCAGTACCAGCAAACTGTCCCACTTAAAGGCTTTTTTTACCTGGGGCAAAATTTCATTAGAGAATCTCTCTATCAGCGAATTATCATGATATCATGGTATCATGGTAGTTTGCATCCATGATACCATGGCTATGGCCGAGCACTTCCAAGAGGACTCGACTCGATGCCTCGCCCTGTGTTCAAGATAGCCTCTCGTCCACTCGACACTTCTCTGCGCTTGAAAAGGCATTATCTCCCTCCGCTTGAAATCAAACTCTCGTGTCTCGAAGGCGCTGGATTGGGACTCTTTTCAACAGAGTTAATCGAGAAGGGTAGTCTGATCACAGAGTATGGAGGGAGGATAGTCTACAGAACAGAAGCCGAGCAAATGCGATTGAGAGGAGAGGATACTCACCTGAGAGCGGTTGTCTTGGGCTCGGAAGCTTTGGATGGCCGAGTGCAAGAGCCTCTATTCTCTCAGGACTACTACATCAAAAATCACTTAGCGGGAGGCTTTGCAAACGGAGCGCCGAAACCTTCAGACAAAAATACAGTCTATATCAACGAGAGAGGAATTGGGAGGATACACCCCTCTGGAGAGGTGGCCTCTGACAGAGTATTTTTGAAAGCGCAAAGAGACATTCAACCCGGAGAAGAAATCCTAGTCGACTACGGCCCAACCTTTCGGAGACTCCATATAAAAAAGTCATAGTTTTTTTTATTTCGCATTAAGTTTAGTCCAAGTTTCGGTCCCTTTTCTCTGTTGTATCTGGCGTCGAGCATTTTGGAGACATTGACTAAAAAGAGATTTGTAATCTGGCATGCCTTGATAGGGCGCCGGAGTAATTGAAAACTTCATTAAATGTGAGTTGTAATGCTCTTTTGCTATCTTGACAGATTCTGATTCGTCCTCGTCTGTCCACACATTTACAACTGGAGTTGATATATAGGTGCTGATCTTGTGCTTCTCTTCGATCTCTGATAGAATTTTCTTTGAATGCTTCAGACAATCTTCGTAGAATTCGATCTCTTTCATCAAATAGACGATACATCTGGATACGTCCACATGGTTGGTGACTGGTCCGATGCAAAGAAAATCCTTTTCTTTACAGGCGCTACAAAAGCCTCCGCAGCAACGATTGCAAAAGACAGAAATCTCAACAGAAGAACACGAACCACATGGCATGTTTAATCTGGATGGAATTTGTTTAGTGTAACATGATATCATTGTAGATTTCATAGGCAATCCATTATATCATGAATCAACCACAGTGGCATTTCGACCTCTCCACAAACCCTGGAAGGAACATGCCGCTGGACGAGGATGAAATACTGCTCGCTTTGGAGATGGACATTGAAAACAATCCTGACAGAATCATACACGAATCCATTCACTGTCAAACCTACAAAGAGGCCTACTCTCTGGCAGAGAAGATCGGATTTGAATACCACAGCATCCACTGGACAGCAAAGTCAGTGAAAGACAGAGAGAGTTTCTATGTTCACGGGGTACGTATCGATTCCCTGGGCACCAAAGATGAACTGAAAAGTGTGGATGATCTGATGTTCGAACACTTCAAGGCCGAATTGGCAAGCGCAAAAATGTGGAGATCAGAGCTGGCCACACTGGAAACTGCAAAATCCGTCATCAATCGAATCAAAGAGCAGAACGGCTGGACAACGGTTAATCTTCTCCATCATGTCCAAGGCTATTATTCAGTCTTTGCTAGTCGGTGGGAGGGAGTTTAAAATAAAAGTGAAAATGTAAACGCTGTCTCCAGAGCTAATTATCAAAAAACCTGGACAGTCAATGCCTGCGAGATGGGCTCCCCATTTTGTCACAGAAGAAGAGGAAGCAAGCTGGCCCCATGTCAACAAAGAAACCCTGAAATTCTACCTCCCTGTGTCAGTCTACATCTTGATAGCCCTGAGCTACTTGACATTCGATGCAGCGAGCAATGAGATCGGAGAGATAGTAGCCAAATCGCTATTGAATCCAGCCTTGATAGCGATGGTGATAGTATGGCGCTCCAAGCTGGCATGGCCAAAGAGTTGGGCGTTTGTTGCAGTGCTGGTTGCCTCTGCTATCGGAGACATAGCGCTCGCTCTTGACAGTCTCTATGTTGGGATGGTATTTTTTACAGTAGCTCGAATCAACTTGTGCATATTCTTCAGACCGCTATTCAAAATCGACTGGGTGAAAGTGGGCATCTCTGTTCTTATCTACGGCCCTGGATGTTTGACAGCGCAGTTGTTAATCTGGCACTCCGAAAGCGCATCCACTGTCATCAAATGGCTCTCTCTTGTCTATGTGTTATTCATCCTGATAGACGCATTCGTCTTCCTGAGCACAGAGTGGTCAGTTTTATTGGCAGGTTGTCTTTTTGCACTGAGTGATGGTTTAATCGCAATTGTCAGATTTCGCCCGGATCTCGGTCTGACAAGCAGTCAAGTGATAATCATTCTCTACGCGCTGTCCTATCTAATTTTCACAGTGGCTTATATCAGCCAAGGCTCCGAGCAAGCTCCCGACTACCAATCTGTTCAGTTGGAGACAATAGCACACGAACCAGCGGCAACAAATAGTTTTGTAGAAGAGCCAGCCGAGGAAGAGAGTATTGAACATGGAGTCGCAGAATCAGTTTAAGCATTAAATGCCTTGTAATTTTCTGACAGGAAGGAGGTCGACCACTGAACAGTTCTTTGGCATAGTGACAGGATGTTTCAAACAAGGAGGCTCGAAATCACGAGCCATACAAAACACAAAACGGATTAGATTACCAGTGATCTTGGAGGCTTCTGATTCTGCACAGTTCGCTTTTAACATCTCTGCAATCTTTTCATGCTTTGTGGTTAAATCTAGGTCGGCAATCTCTGACAGTTCAGAGAGATGGAGTGTGATTTCCAGGGGCTTGGCTTTGTAGTACCATTTGATTCTGATGTCCGTGTTTTCTTTGTGTCCTATGAGTGCACAGGTAATGTCCAGCACATCCACTGTAATGTAGAGCTGCTTCTCCTTGATCCCTTTTTCCTCTCTGACAAAATCGGCTAAGATATAAACCGGGAGCCAGTCGTATCGAAAGTCCTGGTCCTCTACTAGACGCTTGGCTTGGCCTTCGTACCACTCCCCTATCTTGTGTTGCATAACCTTTTGCAACGATTCATTAAGTTACAATGATATCATGTGTGTGCGCGGTATGACATGATATCATGATACGAAGAGAGGCACACATTTCAGAACAGGAGAGATCTAACTTTTCAATGGCCAATCGCCTAACCATTCGCTGCCAAGAGCGAGAGTACGTCCTGCCAGAGGGACTCGCATCTGAATGCAAAAACATGGAAAGCGGAGAGGGATGCGTCGAGTCAGATGCATCCACTGAAGTAGTCGAAGAGCTGATCAAGAAGCAAGATATCACACAGCTGAGAGGGTGGGTCGACACAGTGAGCACTATGGACGAGCTGGTGGATCTATTCCTGCTTGCCGATAAACTCGGTATGGATGTAGAGTATTTTGAGAGCAGGATTGCTCTGACTTTGCAGGGAAAGAACTGCGCACAGCTTAGAGCACTGTGCAAACTACCGGACGATATCAACCAGAAGGAGATGGCACAAGTGGCACTTCATATTAAAAAAACTTTTTGACAGCAATGGTTTAATTAACGAATGTAAGGAGGGGCAGTGAACATAAAGGTGGTTCGAGTAATCTGAATCTCCTCTGTGATGCTAATAGTTACAGGGTTGCCTCCACAGAGATTGGGCAGTGTGATCGGCTCGGCTTCTAGAGGTGTCTGAGAGCCGTCTTCGTCTGCTGTAGATACCGCTGCTGGAAGCTCAAAGCCAAAATCGTCCGGGAAAGGGAGTGTAAACTGTGCAAAATTCTCCTCGGATTGTCTGAATATCAGAGACTTCAACGGCTCCATCTGTCCAACCATATGAGCAGCTGAGGAGGCTAGTAGCTTTGGCAAGTCCTCGCGTTGCATTGAATTCCTCACTGATTCAAAAGCTTCAAAATTTTCTTTCAGTTTGCCGTTTGTTGTGTAGAATCTAGGCAGCTCAGTCTCGTCGTTGGGCAGTAATAATAACGTGGCTGTCCAGTTGTACTGACTCGCCAGAGCATCTACCTTCTTGATCAACTGTTTCGCAGCTTTTGACAGCTCTGTATCGGGTTGAGTAACTGGAGGTGCGGTTCGCTGTCTCTTTGCTGGTTGCTGTTCTGGAGGAATTCCACTCTTCTCACGTTCCAACTTCCGTGCCATCTTCCTATCCGTCTTTGCCTTATTGGCCTCGTAGTTGGGACCCCTCGGACGACCTCTGGGACGATTATACAACACTAGTTCGCTACCAGTTCTCTCCATTTTTCGTTTCAGAAATCTGCCGCTGGGATATCCCAATAAACTCGGTAATCATGATATCATGTATGATTGTTGGTATCATGATATCATGGAGGGCAGAGCGACTCATGATATCATGACTTGGCTGTGTGCAGCATCAGAGCCGAAGCTTGAATGAAGTGTGAAGCGCACAAAGACTGGATTGAAGGATGCAAAGCCTGTCAGGCTGATCACTACGACTATCACTGTAGAAACGAGGACCTGTGGGATGCTCATGATGTGTGCCCTTTGTGCGGGCCTAAAATAAGAGAAAGGAAACAGAGAGAATGGGAGGAGCGCAAACGTGCGGGTATTGAAAAGAGAAAACGGACAATGGCAGCAAAGAAGTTGGCCGCTGCACAAGCCAAGAAAGAGCCACCTATGCACAGAGTGATGCACAAGAAGAAAGAGAAATAAATCTTCACATCTTTAACTATTGTTTCAAGATCGCTTGAAGATTCTTCTACCCGAGCTGTACAATGGATTCCCAGGGACAGGTCTCTTCTTCAGCAGTGTTGTCGGTTCAGCGTCTTCATCCGCTGGCGGAGCGTCGTCGTTGTTATTGTTATCATCGCCCGTGGGATCTTGTGTGTCGTCCTTTGATTTTGCATAATCAGAGAGTGATTTTGCATGCAATCCTTTCTTGACATTGTAAAACTTCACAGAGTTTTCACTCTTGCTGAACTGTACACACATTGAGCCGTTGGACAACGAAAACGAAAAAGCAATTCGATTGGGTAATCCGGGCAAGGCTTTCAGCGAGAATTCACTAGGGACTAGGCCAAACTCGGGAAATCTCTGTATCAGCTGGGCATAGATCTCTGTGGATTTGTCGTGAGGGTCGTAATCCGTTCCTCTGAACACAACGTCTCTGAAAAAACTGCGCAGATCTTCTCCCACTTCTGAGTCGTTTCCCTTGATGACTAGTATCATCTCCGAGGCCAAGGTGTACCACTCTTGATAGTACTCCAGGAGATAGCCCGACTTGTCTTTGGAGGGTAGACGGATTATCTGCGGCATTGGTCTGTTGCTCTTCGGAGATAAAGATTTTGTTCTTGCGGTCGAATTAATTCTAGAGGCTTTTAAATTCTACAGGCGAGTGATCGGAGAAGCAAATTTCACAAGATGTCGATGTACAAGTTTTTGCGCAGAACTCAGAGAGATCATGGCGGTCCCCTGGCCTGTGCGATGGCATGCTGTCATCTTGCTTATGGCTGTCTTACAGATGTCGAATTACAGAATGTCGATCTTCTAACCAACGAAGGTCTAGCTTTGGTGGATAGATACATAGAGCAAGGCTGTGCAGAGTGGAGAGAGACTTGCAACCATAGCGAACTGTACCCAAAAGAAGCCATAGAAAAATCCAGCCTGCTCTCAGGCAAACTTGAACTGGCCAACGAGATCCCCACAATCTTGGGAGAGACGGAACATTCAGACGATCAAGGCAATGCAATTCTCAAGACCACTTCTAGTGAGCTCTACTCTTGGCTCCGCAATCCTGCAATCACTTGCTGCCTTGTGACCCGGAACGGTTTTACGTTTCTAGTGGTGCCAATGCTTCCACCTCGTGGTCATTACACTGTGATCGATACGCATGTCTCTTCTCCTGCCCTGATGAATGGGGCCATGTCGAAGCTAAGTTTACCGATCATCAAACCAGAAGAAAAGGGAAGAGGAGGATTAGTATGGACGACTATTTTCATAGAAGAGGTGATCAATTTTGTTGAGCTCTACTGCGGGAAAGCCACCCACACAGATCCTATTCAAATAGACTTGAACATTGTCCGCTTGAAACAGACGGTGGAATAGATTAATCAGTATAAATCAGCGCTTCTCCCAGAGTCTCGGAAAATGGCCAAGTCCGGTGTCTCGATTTGGGAGTTCACGCTGCATATCATATTGGGATTGGCCTCGTTGACAATTTCCTTGATTGTGTTGATCGCTTGGAGCAGAAGTGCACACCTGCTCTGTGCTGTGAGTCAGCCTAACTTTTGCCCCTCGATCACTGATGACACAGGAAGGGCTTGGCATAGAATAGAGATAGAAGAGGATACGCTCAATTTTGCTCTGAACTACTCTCTACCGTTGATTGAAGGAAGAGTCACGCGGCTCTCTCTGCTCGGACCGGTCGACAGCCTTGATCTCTGCGGAGGCACGGCCCCAACCACTTGTCAGGATTTTGAAAGCGAAACTTGCATCACGCATGGAATGGTACCTCCGTGTGGATTTTTGAGAGGAAAGCTCATGAACAGTGGACTCGGAGAGACTCTGGAGCACGAAAGCTTTCTCTATCAATTACAGCTAGCCACCGAGAATCATCCAGTGCTCGCCCAGTGCGGAGTGTGGCAAGGAAGTTGTAAAAAATGAGTACAAAGTTTATTGGTGTGTCGAGCGGCGTCTTCGAACAGGCGATGCATCTCTTGTCGGATGGACAACACCATGGCGAGGGACTTCGTAGTAGAGATTCGCGTAGATTTCCAAGTGTGGACATTTCTGCACTAGTTGCAAGTCGAGAAGCTTCAACTCGTCGGCAAACATATCCTCAGGTATTGTCTGACTGTCTTCTTGGATGCTCTTCTCGAAGTAGTGCTTCTTATCTGGGTGATGCCTAATATATGAAGACAGTATCATTCTGGCAGCCGGGAATGTGTGAGCTTCCAGCAGTGTGACCAAGATCGGACTGGGATTCACTGCTCTGAAGATCCTCATAGAGCCATTGTAGAGAGCTCCTATGGATAGAGATTGGTTGTTGCAATGCACATGCAATCCTCCAACCAGCCTTGCCGCTTTGCCAGCAGCGATAAAACTTTCAACCGCTTTTGGACCCGTGAATTGCATCGCAAAGTCTCTAGGATGAATGGAAGGGTCGTAGATCCCAGCCACAAGATCGTGTTTGTTGCGGCGCACTCTGTAGGAGAATATAAAGCTCATTGCCCACTGTCCCCGGAGTGAGTGTGACACTCCCTGTCACTCCAATCCATGGTATCATGGTAGTCACCGATACCGCCAAACGCTAGAAAATCCCGGATTCTGTCCGGTTCTTGGCCAAGTAAATGATCTACTTTGCCCCGCTTAATTCTGGGGGTAGGGTTAGGGTTAGGTTCTTACTTTGCCAAGATCTGGTGAAAACTTCCGGGTTTGTACCAATTATATCGATTCCAGTAATAAAAATATACCCCCCTCCCAAGGGAATTTGGATCACTTTTGCATTTTTGCTGACTTATGGAAAATTATGGGTCGCACTCACAGCTTAAAAGTCTCTATAAATAATTATTGGTCGCACGTCGCACTTTTTTGGGAAGGGGACCGATCTCAAAAATAGTCAGTACCATGTTATCATGATATCATGATAAGCAAAAATTTGACTTATCGGTCGTATCGGGTCGCATAGAAGATATCCCTAACCCTAGATATCGGTCGTTTCCGGTCGCATTTTAACTAAGATTGAAAACCGGTCAAAAGGTTTTCTTCCATAGCGTTGCAATGCCTCCAATTAGTTGCTCTTTCGAGCATTGCTGCCAGGGCGTTTTAATTTCACTTCGGGAGAGTCCAGCAAAGAAGAAAAAGCCACTGTTATCCCATTCTACGGAGCAATAGCGATCACAAAACACGATCGGTCTACCGCTCTGGTAACGCAGGAAAAGACCACTGGTGTGTTCGACGTTACGCCAGGCCATCGAAAATTCTCCTTCGAAGGAGCCTCTCGCATCAATGATCCGAATGTTGCCTGGTTGAAACGGAGTCGTGCCTGAGACAATCTCCTCCAGTAATTTCAACAGTTCCGCTGAAGTTTTACCCTCCATTGGGAATTCTCAAAGAGGTTTCGCGAAAATGCCAATTCAGTCAATGCAGTATTTCTGTATTTTACATGATATCATGATAAGGGGACATTATATCATGAATGTCGATATCAGCTCCAGTAGACTAAACGGACAAGCTTCAAGGACCTTTCATCTTAGAAGGAAGGGGTTGCTTCTTTCTAGTCTGCGAAGAGCCAATGAACGTTTCATTCAAAGGACCATTCAACGCCACAGCGGTTGCCAATTTCCTAGATGTGCCGAGCTATGTACAACGAGGGATACGAGCAAAGAAGGTTGGAAAGAAATTACATCTCTTTGAAAACGCAGATCTCAGAGAGCTGTTCTCAGAACTCTGTCTTAACGCCGAGGCAAAGGCTAACAAGTTTGACTTTATCACTGCTCAAGAGAGTCTCGGACTCTTGGGAAGCAGATCGCTGGGGCAATTGAAACCCGAACAACTGCAAATCATCTGGGAATGCGTTTCAACTCTAGTCTTAGAGTCTAGAAAGCGCTTCTTCCTCGCACCGATGCATCCTTACACTGAATCCTTTAGTAGTCTTTCAAACGCGTGGCATCTCTACAACGCGTTAGCAACAAATCGCAAATCACAAAAAGCCTTACTGGAACTTGCTGAAAATGAACCAGAAATCGTTGGAAACGTCGCGGCAGTGAAAATCCTCTCAGACTATTTGCCAGCTCATCAAATCGAGCAGATAGTCGAAAAATCCCTTGAGCATTACAAGCCTGCAGATTTCAAAGAGCTGCTCATCAAATCCGATGAGTTCATCCCCAGGTGGAGGATTTGCACCAAAACGTTTCAAAGCATTCCCTCCGAGCTACAAGACATTGTACTCACCTTCCTGTTTGAAGGTTTTCCTTGCCTTGGACTCTTGGAGATGGAACTTCAAGCTGATCCGAGATTGACACCGGTCTGGAAGACTGCTCTCCTCACCAACATCGAATATCCTCAACAAGTCGAATGGGAGATAAGACCAAGGAAAAAGGACTCAAGTCAAGAGGGAAAAAGGAGCAGAGACTCGAGTCCCAAAAGACAATAAAAGCAAATTTCTAGAAGCGAAAATGGCAAAGCGTCTTATCGACGCCCTTGTGGACGAGTCATCGTCAACAGTGAAAGAGGTTCTCGAAGGCGTAGAGCAGATATTTTTCATCAGTCACAATGAACTCGAACATTGGATTGGAGCGAACGGAAAGAAAATCATGAAGCGGCATGCCAAAGCAATTGCAGGAGACAACAGTGTTCAAGCGTATCTTCCAACATTCAGAAGAGAGTTCGATGTCGAATTCAACATAGACACTTCCAATCCTAGAACTCGCTTCGCTTCTCTACCAGAGTTCAACCCTTTGCCCAGAGTGGCGGATACTCTCTTGTCTGGCTTCTTTGACAAGACTGCAAATTTCTATCGAACCGACTCAGTGATTCTTCACGGCTATCGTCTGGTGCGCGGTGTCTCTTCTATTCCTGGTATCAACACTGCGCTAGCCTGGAATGTTCACTCGATGGTGGGAGAGCAAATTCAGACACTCTCCAGCGCTAAGATGTTCTTCGAGAAAAACATCGAATGCTCTGCCTATGCCACTCTGAAAGACATTCCCAACGACTTGCTGATGGGGTTTGTTGTACCGAACGAAGTGAATGAACGATTCCGGCCCAATTTAGCCGCAAAGCCCGGCACATTTCACCATCATCCAACAGCCAAATGCTTTGCAATGGTCAGAGCAGATACTATTGAAAACGGAGTCGTGTTTCTGGAACTCCCCTCTCCTCACGACAAAGACAAGAGCGTCTCTGTGGCTGTTATGCACGCCAGTCATATTATCGCGCTCTACGCCACGATCAACGCCGTCGAGCACGAAGTCTGGGTCCGGTTTTTGCCCGGCGCAAAAAAGGGAAGTCAAAACGAGGACCGCTGTCTTGTTGCTATGACCGAGGAAGTCTTCCGAAAGCTCGTTCCCGAGGTACTCGAACGGTTTGTGAACAAAGCCCCAACCTTCGACCCCTCTAAGATGGTCTTCAAGTTGAGCCAGCTGAACAGGCCACACAAATTCGAAGAAACGCTTGAAGCCCTCCAGCCACAGACATTCTTCTCCAAGTGGACTGTAGAGCTTGAGTACTCGTTGATCCCGAAGCACGCTGGCATGCACACTGTCTCGCACCCGGATCTATTCACCAAGGACCGAGTGCTGAACGGTTCTCAGCTCGAAGCATTTCTCAAGCGAAAGACAGAATCCCTAGTGGATAGCAAACGAGCCGCAGAACACAGGGATAGTCTTAAGGATTTTAAGCGGGAATAAAAAATTTCATTCGGTTTGAGTATGCGATCGATCCTCGTCTTCGCTTTCGTTGTAATTCACTCCGTGTAGACTGAATGGTACGGGTGGGCCAAGTATGACAAATGATCGGGCGGATTGTTGCTTTTTGACTGGAGCAGAAGGTGGTATCAACTTTCCAACGCTGTGAGCAGGTTTCCAGGTAACTATGTTGGGCCGAGGTCTCATCCTCCTTCACCTTTCTGTGATGCAAAGGGACTGGGAGACAATTCTCATGATATCATGTTTATTCCCCGGTGTCATGGTATCATGATCAGAACAAAGCGTCCCAGGAGCATAGCTTCTCATCACCGAGATGAGCACGTTCATCGAACCCTTGCGTGTCACTGGGAAAGGGAGTACACAAGAACGAGACCACTCTCCAAAACGAGGACAGAAAATCACATCCCAAGAAGAAGTGCCTCCTTCTCGCTCTCCTAGTCCCGAGGAATACTACAATGCACAAGACCTGAGAGCCGGCAAAGCGCTAAGTAGAAAAGTTTCTTTCCAGGCAACTGCAAAGTTCATGAAGAGTCTGTTCGCTTATTTTGCAAAGAATACCGAAATGCTGAACCTGGAGTTCGGCACAGACGAGATCACATTCAGCTTTATGAATATCCCTCATACAAGTTTGGTCGAAGGAAACTTGACAGCAGCCCTCTTGCCTTCCTATTTCTGTGAAGTTCCATGCTTGATCGGTCTGAAAGCAGAGACTTGTTCCAAAATGTTCTCTCTCCTTTCTGACCAGGGCCTTCTCACTTTCAGTCATGATCCGCTGGCTAAAAAGTCCGTCCTCGACGTCCGGGGAGAACATGTCATCGAAGCATCCGAACACACCAGAAAGGCCAAAGTACAGCGCCAGACTTCTGTCCGGAAGAAACAGAGATTGGTCTTTCCTACGTTCGACGTCGATCAACACGGACTTGCTCCAAAAGCTTGGCCCAATCCCCGAATAGTCACACTTCCAACCGTGGATTATTTCGAGATGTTCACAGCGCTGAAAACGAATAATATAGAAGAATTTGTTATGATGATATCGGACAGATATCTGAGAATGTTTTCTCCCCAGAAAGAGGACTACCCAGGTCTGGACATCGAATGGGAAGACTTAGGAACTGGGGCAGAGAAGAATGCCCTAACACAGCTCATGAGATCGAATAAGCCGAAGAGAGATCTTATCCGAGTACCATTCTCAAGCAAGCTTATGCTCGACAATGAACTGCTGAAAAATCTGGGCGAGGCTATCACACTGAGACTCAGCATGGTTAGAAACGAGCAAACTGGAAAGGATGAACCAATGCCCTTGATAATGGCGTTGAAGACAGAGTACGGGCGAATATCAGTGCATGTTTCACCAAGAATCGAGGATAACTGAAAACTCTTCCCAATCCAAAACGGAGGAGGTCTAAATAAAGTTTCAACGGGTGGCCCTTTTCCAAGATATACACCACACAGCGCCATAAGTTATCTAGTATCTCTCAGAGCGATGATTGCTTGCAGCTCTTGCAAAAAGAGCGAATCAGTCAACAAGACGAAATGCGGTCTGAGCTTTTGCAGTCTTGTCTGCGAGCAAAAGATTCACAGTGAATGCAGCATCGGAGTTTGCTACAGCATTCCTGAGAAGAAACACAAACATTTCTGGAGGGATTGGCTCATCGATCCAAATCCACTGGGCACTGGAGCCAGTGGAATTGTGCTGAAGATCACTTCCAAAACAGATCCGAAACAAATGTTTGCCATCAAACTTGTCGGGGATATTGACATCAACAACACTCCCAAGTTTCAAGATCACCTTGATGCTGTGTGTCAAATTCGGGAGAGTTGCCCAGACATTGTAACCTACACAGCAATCTATTATGTCCGGATACCTGAGATCGCAAAAGAGCGGTTTCCAAATCAGAAGCATACCTACGCGTTGACAATGCCATTGATCCCAGCAGGCGATCTCTATCGTCACGTAGACTCGATCATTGATGCGAACATGTTCAGGATCCGAGTGGAACAAGAGAACAATCCTGAAACTCTTGCAGTGATGGAGAGGGAGACCAAAAGAGAGAAGAAGAAGCGGGCGTACAAAAGGCTTGTGCTTTCTGTCCAGACTTATGCAGAAACACATCAAAGCGGAGCCAATGCGAGATGGCTAGTCAACGCTTTCCGCCAGCTTGCTGTTCAACTCAAATGCATTCATGACGCGGGAGTCGAGCATCGAGACATCAAACCCTCGAACATTCTCTACTCTGTTATGGATCACAAATTTCACATAATCGATTTCGATCTCTCCAAGAAGGTAGGAACAAAGCTTGTTCGCTCTGGGACGCTCAACTACATGGCCCCGGAAATTCATCTGAAGTTCACTGTTCCCGAAGATCGCCGACCCTCTGATATCTGGTCTCTGGGTGCTGTGTTCTACTATCTCGCCACTGCGACTGAAGTGATCAGTCCAGAAGATCTTCCGGAGAACCCCGGAGTGAGGAGCATGCAAGCAATTATGCACGCTCTTTACGAGCTGAGAAGGGATCCACCCAAAGGAAACAAAGACATTCGAGACATTATCCTTGGATGCCTCAGAGACAAAGTCGAAGAGCGCTGGACGTTGACAGATGTGATTGAACGCTGCAATGTGGCTCTGGCAACCATTGAAACGGAGATGGGACAGCTTGATGTCGGACGCCGAGGCGGATTTGGAGGAGGAGGAGGAGGCTTTGGAGGTGGCGGAGGAAGAAGGCGAACTGGGACGTTCCGAACCAGCGGGCGTAGATCTTTTGCTCCACGAAGAGCTTTCAGAACCACTTCAACCCGTCCCTTCTACTCTCGTCCTCGCTTTGGGACTCGTTGGTGGAGAAACTTTGCCTATCCCTTATGGTACCCTCTTCTGTTGCCACCCTGGTACTTATACGCACTTCCCTACTACGGCTACCCCGTCTATCCGATCACAGTGGACATTGATGACGAGATCGCCTTGAGACAGGAGTTGGAGATGCTCCGAGCCGAGAATGCCGCGTTGTTGAGGAGTGGCCGTTATGCTCTTGTCCCGGATTTACAACGAAGGCAATATGTATGGATTCAAAGACCGTAGAAAAGAAATTCACTAATAATAAAACCGAAAATCTTGATGAATGGATGGCCGGCAATCGAGCACCGCTACTCACAGGCTCTAGCTAAGCTAGACGCAGCCTTTGCCAACATTGTCAGAAGGGAGAACAAAGCCGTTGTGGTTGACGATAGGAACATGAATTCACTCGGAGTACACAAGCTGCTCGAGAATTATTACAAGCCCAACGCAACCGAGATCGACGAGATCAACAGACTGCGGTCTGTGAGAGGAGCTGACATCGGAGATGCCCGAAGCAAGATGTCCTACTTCCACAAAATAGACGACGCAACCTTCAGCGAGAATTTCGATGAGATATCTGTGGTTGAGGTACAGAAATACGATTTTGCTCTTGCTGTCGACGATATCCTTCACAGCCGTCACGGAGTGTATCCAATTGGACATCCAGAGTTCCTAGTTGGATCGCGCTCCATCACAGTGGATCGCTATCCAGTTCCAGGCTCTGAGAAAGTTCATCCGGTTGGTTCCATTGATAGACTCCGTTTCAACCGGTGTACCGGAAAGCTGTGCTTGGTCGAATTAAAATCCCCAGAGTCTGGAGGCCTTCTCAACAAGTCCATTCCCATGCGGAGTCTGTATCTCAAACAAAAAGCTGCCAAGCAACTGACCTTCTACGCCTACATCTTCCTTGCAATGTGTCGAGAGTGCGGGGTTGACTTTACGCCCGCTAACATTGAACTCTACATCATTGTGGCCAATCAGTCGAGGAAGACTGTCGCTATATGGAAGATGAAGCACTACAGACCAGACCTGTTCTTGGGAGGAATCTGGGAAGCGAGTCATTGGAATGGCTTTATTGGGGGAGACAATCCAAGGTTGATAACAACCATAGCACAACCAAGTCCGATATTGAAAAATCCGTGTTCCGTCTGCCACAACGCTGAGGGAATCGTTCAAACTCCAACCGATCCGGTCATGTTCTTTTGTGGAAAATGCATTCCTTGTATGAACCCTCTCTGTGATGCTACAGCTGAAGGACATGACAGCTATGATAGATACTTCTGCAGCGAAAATTGCAAGAGAGAGTTCTATCGTAGCCGCTCGTAAAATTCCGCGACTTCTCGTTTTCTATCCTCCAATATCTCGAAGATGACTTCCGGTACTAGGGGGACCTCGTGAAGAACGTAGTCGGTCTGCTTGGGATTCAGCACAAGCAAAGCCTGGCCTGAAATGAGCATGTTCTCTGTCAGTTCGAATAGCCAGCGATAGAGATTCAATTGAATTGTATAGTGGCTGAAGTTGCAATCCTGCATTTTGGCTGTAGCTGGATGTGTGCCATAGCGAGTACAAGCCACTCCATTCATCTCTTCGCATTTCCAATTCCCGGGGCCAAGATAGCTTCTTCTGCACTCACAATATCCCTCTTTTCGAATCTCTCTGCACCGTTTGTAATCAATTACATAATAGGCTCCCGGGTAGCGAAGATCTTTGCATAGCAAGTCGCAGGAGCCTGCAATCCTGTGCTCATACTCTCTCAGAATCTTTTCCGTTCGAAGCGGGACCAAATACGGGTGCTGGGAAAAGAAACGAGCTAGCATTTTCATCTCCCATGTCTCGTGTTGATATGCCATGATGTTTGGCATACACTCTGCATTGTAGTGCATCTCCTTTCCAAGCGCCCTATCCATGGCCCACATCTCAATGACTTCCGCCTCTGTTTTGTCATAGTAATCATCTCCTGGAGGAAGATCTGTTAGATGCGCCTTTCTCTTTGCCATCCGAGCTTCATCAAAGGGGTGGAAGTAGTGATGAATCACCTTGGTCACGCTTTTGATTGGAGGATGTTTCGCTGCTTCCTCTGGTGTCTCTTTAGCGTATCGATAGATGTGTCCTTCTTCTTGGAAGATGACGTCTCCGTCGGTCAAAAGCGGGTTGTTCTCTTCAAGGAATGTACATGGCGGGCGAGAATCGGTTAGAACCAGCGGAATGCAGGATGCTTTCAGATCTGCCAATTCGTATTCTTCATTACGTTCCCGCTTTGGAGAAGACATTTCACTCTCTGAGAGGCGTTTCATTGTGATAGACAGAATCAAGGAAAATAAGAATTACATATTTCAGAAAGCTGTCCAATTTCAAAGAGTCAAAAATCAAATACACATGCCTCTGGGTGCGGTCTCTGCAATTCTCTTCGACTGGATCCGCCCGGTGATTGACATTGCAATCGAGCCATGTTGTACATCCGCATGCGCCAAGCTCGAAGACACAGTGAATAGTCGCTTTGGCAGAATAGGACAACAACCGCTCCGTGTACCCTCTCCACTTTCTATGTCAAAAAAGCCGCAATCCCTAATCGACTGAGTGTATGATTTAGTAAAGCGAACCAGTATGATTGCGGGTTTTGACATGAGATACCAACACAGTATCGGAGAGTGTATTTGTAGTGCACATTACACTCTTCTCGTTGAGTGTTCCTTCCTGAAGATGTGTTACAACTGTTCTAAAATCCACCAGCGGGATCGCTTTGATGATTGCAATTTGCTCTTTCTCGAGTCTAAGACGCGAATCTCTGCCATAGCTGATCATCGCTGGACCTTCTATTGTCACAATAGATTTGAAAAAGGTCTCTATGTGCCCCACTGAGTTGTATTTGGGCGGAACAATATAAGGCTGCGCCGTAACGGGAGCGTTCCCTTTGAAATGATATCGAAACGTTTCACTGTTCTGCATCGTTTACTAGCACTGATTGTGAAGTCCTTTGCGGCGTCTTATTTTCTTATCCACTTGTTCCTCTCCAGAATCGGCTGGTAAAATGAGCTGTTTTCCGCACCGAAAGCAGAGCTCGTTTTTGTCAATGTAGAATCTGGCAGCTTCTACTGCATCGGGATATTCCTTGGAAATCTTGAGCCAAGTTGCGTAGTAGCCATGTTCTATTTTGAGATATTCTGAATCTGGATTTTGACGAATCAGTTCCAATGTCTCCTCCGCCGTATTGCCAACCAGTTCACATTGTTTCTGCTTGAACGTGAGCAGTTCTTCTGGATACTCACAGTGCAGACATTCCCTTTTACCTGTTCGAGGATCTTGTTTGGTCCCTATCCTCTCCGAGGTGGACTGTTCAAGAGTCTTCACTCCGCTGTTATCGACTACATGCCCAGAGAGCCAGACAATGTAACGAAAGCTTCTACCATGAAGTTGGCTCAAAGTCTTGCCTCTATGTTTTCTTCCGAAAGGGATGATAAAATTGCCACCAAAAAGATTAATAGACTTTTTAACCTTTGGCATTCTGTGAGTTTGTAAGAATAGGAGAGGTATGGGTGGTTACATTTCCACCGGCTGTGAGGTCGCACAAAAACAATATTCCTTTGCCTTTCCCTGTGAACATGTGGTCGAGTATCGACCAGACAATGCACAACCCAACTCCACAGAGCTGAGTCATTTCAGAGCTACTTGCTCGTTGAATGCAATCGACCACGGGAGCATAGAAACGCTTTCTGATTTTCTTCTGAGACAGTTCAACATCGAGAAGACTCAAGGATACGTTTTCACTCTCTTCTACACCCGAGATCCTCTGCTCGGCGAGCAACCGATGCTCTCGAAATTGCTTCCGGGAAACAATCTGATGAGATTGGTAACTTCGAGCAACGTTCGCTTTGTTTTCACATACGGTCCACACCTCCAACTGCACAATGAATAAAGAGGCTTTGTATGTACTGGTCGGTTCTATTATCTACTGTTAGCCCTTTAAGCGTAGACCATGTCTGCCAAAAGATGCATGCACTGCGGAGGAGTGGCCAGAATCATTTGCAATGATTGCAAATTACAAGTTGGCTATTGCAGTAAAGCCTGTGCCTTTGCAGACAGTCATCTCCATGAGATGGAACACGGTCACGAGAATCCAGAGCTCATCAACTCTCGCTATCTCAGAGCGAGCGATATGGACTTGTCTGTTCGAGTGAAAAGAGCACAAGAAGCCTGGACTGAGTACAGATCTCATCAAGCACGACAGGAAGCAAAGCGTCAAAAACCCGACCCCAAAAGCGTGTTCACAGATGAGGAGGAGTCCGACTTTCCCTTTCCGCCTGGTTCTCCTGGAAGAGGAAGAAGGCGTCAACAGACAAAGAAAAAGACGACAGAGATCCCATCTCCTCGACGAGAAGCCTCTCCAAAGCGAAAGACAAAACCCGCTGTGCCCGCACCCGAACCCGTGAGACAGAAGACGTCAATCGAGCATGAAACCGAGAAGAACCTACGAAAGATAGAGGAGGTCCGTGGCCTTGTCGGAGAGATTATGGAAGAGCTGGAATTGGACGAATCCTCCCGACGACAAGTAGAACTCTCTTTCGAGAGAACTTTGGACATCTCGAAGCGGATTGCCAAAGGGTTCTTAACGCAGAAAAACAACATCACAAAGCACCTGGCCAAACTGGAAGAGGAGGCAACTATCTGTCAATACCTCTTGAGCAAAGGAAAGCTTACCCAGCTTGAGCAACTCTCTCCCGAAGAGACAGCCAAATACTATGTCGAGATAATGCACAATGAGACTCAGCAACAAATGGCCTGGGAGGGACCGATCGACTGGGATCCTGACCAGACACTGGAAGAATACGAAGCAGAGAAGGCGAAAGAGAATGCAGAGGAGATGGAGTCCCGGATAGGAGCCTTTCTCAAGGACTTGAAACCAGGCGAAAAACTCATCACAGAGGAGCAACTGCTAGACAAATACTTTGCCTACAAGAGAGAAGCGCTGAGACGAGAAAATGCAGATCAGGCCACTGGAGTTGTGACTGTCAGTCAAGACGACGCGGATGGAAACATAAGGCCTCCGCAGAAGATAGCTCCTGAAGTGCTCAAGAAAATCTTCAACAAGCTCGAGAAATTGATGACACGTCCCGCTGGCAAGGAAACACTGGCAGACGTGGAAGCGCGGTATTTCGAAATCCGAAAGTATCTTGACCAGCTCCCTCCGCAGCACAACATAACTGATCCTCGCTTCTGCAAAGATCTTATCAAAGAGTATTGGGTGATTGACGAAGAAACCGGGGCAATTCACATCAATCCAGCCATGGCCACGTCGAAAATCCAACGCGTGCTGCTGGATGGAACAAAAAAGTTGGTCTCGGTGCTGTGTTTTGAGAACGCGGTAGAGAGGACAGGCGACTCTGCCAATGCCCTCATAGACGCCGCATTCGAAACACTCTATCAGCCCAACAAAAAAATGGCCGCAGTTGCCACTGGACTGAGAGTACTTGGCGCTGTTGCCGGTGGTGCTGCCGGGCTTGCGACTGCCTCCTATGGAGCGTATAATTACATCTTCAAACCGGATACGTCACAACACTTGGTACCAAAATTAGCAGAGACTGTCTCAGAAGCTGAAAGAGTTGTCGGAGGCGAAGAAGCGCCTGTAATCCGGAAGCAACAGGAGACCGCGGCCAAGGTCAACTCTTTGAAAGTCGGATTGCGGTATCTCGAAGCGACTTCTGAACAGGCCGAACTCGAAGCACAGAAAGAACCCGATGGAAATTTGAGCCGGGCACTTAGACTCTACCCAGCGAGAAATCAGCCAATGCGATTGGATGAGGCAACGGAAAAGCTGATCGCACTTCCAATAGTCATGGCTGACCAGCTAGACCAAGCTAACATCTCCATAGTGGAGAATGCTCTGCCTGATTTGAAACCAGAGGAGAGAGATCGGATATCCGGCCTGCTCTCTTCGACTTTCACTGCCATAACTCAGCAAATTGGAGCGAGCATCCTGGCAAGAAATGCGAAAGGCGGAGCAACGCCCAAGACCCTCGAGATTGAAAGAGTCAAGGAGATTTTCGAACATAATCTAGCTCTGATGAGAGGTCAACTGAGAGACGAATTCTCAGGAGTCACAAACTCGATCCCTCCCGATCTGTTGGATGGATTCTCTCTGACTGTTGCGTCGACACTCAGGCAGCACATCGAAGAGGAGGAGAGTTTTGCCCGAACGAGTGCGAACACTTCTCCCTTTCGCCAGTCGTTGGAGTTCATTTCTGCACTCGCAGAACCACAACGCGACGCCGAGAAGAACTTTCCCCTGACTACTGCAGCAGAGCAGAAATGGAGATCGAAAGGAATGACTCCTGGAACCGCAAGAGCGTATGCTAGCTTGGAGGCTGGAAACGCCATAGAGGCTGAGAAGGCGGGTGCGATGTTTCACGACATGATCAAGAAATGGAATCTGGTGACCTGGACAGACATAACAGCCACTCTGGGGTCTGCGGTGTGGAGCTCTATCATGCTCGGTGTTGCGGTTTCCCAGTTCGGTGCGTTCAGTTGGGTGGCAATGACATCAGTTCCTGCAACAGCGTTTCGAGTAGCTTCGTTGGTGAACAAGATCCGCAACCGGAGCAAGTGGCTGAAGCAGGCAGAAGAGATAAATCCCAAGAAAAAGAAGCCATATCCCTATGTTGCCTCACTGACTCCTGAGCAAGTGAAAGACCTCAAGGACAAGATCTGGGAGTTCGAGAAAAAACTCGCCGCAAAACCAAAGCGCTGGACAGTCAAAGAGTATGCCGAGTTCAAAAACAATCAGATCAAACTCTATGGCTGGAGTGCAACTTTGATCTCTCCCGTTGCGAGCGGATTCAATCGCATCCAACGAATCGTTTTCTCAGTGAGTGTTGTCAAAACACTCTACTACAATTACGCCTGGGCTGCCTGCTATCTGGGACATGGAGCTTGGGAGCTTTTGACAGGAATATCCCCGCTATCCGCTGTGCCTCTTCTTTTCATTTCGGGCTCGGTTGTGTCGAGTTTTACAAGTCTCCTGATCAACAGTAACGAGGCTCGGCGCATGACAACGGCGCTCACCGTCGGAGTTGCAGGGTTTCCACTGATGATCGGTGCTGGACTGCTAGATGAGAATAGCACTGTCAGCTGTATTGCTGATGCTTGGCTCTCCGTGCACACGGTCTGGAAATCTGTAGACTCGGGATTGGCATTGCTGGGAAGACAGACACTCTCCTCGTATGTGCTTGAATTCATGGCCCAACGGGAATCCCCTCTTCTCGACAGCGGGGTTGAAGTCTACGATGCAAGTCTCAGGACTGCCAAATCAAGCTTCGGGCCAGAAAGATATCCCGATGAAATCCTAGAGCAGAGCCGAACGTTCACAATCGAGTTTGAGCAGATGCTGGCCAAGAGCATAGATGCAAAAATCCAAGCCAGTGCAGGACTGAGGATGGAGATGTTGAGAAATCCGTTGTTCAGCGTTGATGATGCTTTCCTCAGCCGAAGGTTTCCCGGAATGCAGATCACACCCGAGTTTGAAAATGCGAAAACAATGCTCGACTTCTTCCCGCTGCTAGTGGGAAAGGAAAAAGCACGGACTTTGGAAGCATTCACAGGGCTCACATCGAGTCTGTTTGCAATCTCTCAGAAATTGGATGTGGATGTACAAAGGCAAAGAGAGTATGCAGATTTTCTGCTCGAGAAGATGAAAAACATTACCACGGGCTAATTCTTAAACAGTGAATGAAATTTTAATACGCGCGTTTCTATTTGTGCACATCAGGCACGGGGTGCTTGTGCTATCTGCTCGCCAGCGTTTTAGAATATTGACAATACACTAGCCGCTGAAATGAGAGTAGTGTTTCCGAACGGCTCTCCCGATGTCTCGTTCCTGAGCTCTATGTTTGACTCTCTGTGATCGTTGATAAAATCCACAAGCACGTCGTAGCAGAACTGGGTCACTTCTTCAAAGTCGTCCCGATAGACTAGCTCTGAAAACTGTGGTCTGGGTTTGCTGCAATAGGGAAAGATGCGTCCATCGATGATTGGATAAGCGGATTGCAGGACTCGCCTGGCAAAGTAGTAGCACCACGAGGTGGTGTTGCTCTCGAAATAGAGGAATCCTGTCAGAGAGCAGGGATTGAACTCGGAGAATTGCATTGCGGCAGTAATGGCAATGTACGGACAGTAGAGTTTCAACCAGTGCATAGAATCAGTGCTGTCCAGCGATGTGTTCAGATAGTTCATCGGCCCGAAATCTACCGCGTTGCTGAGGAAGCGATTACAGATCCAGGTGTCATAGCTGGCGTTGACGCTTGTGTAGAAGAGCTCCGGGTGATAGCGCCAGTAGGCACAGCTCACAACAATGATCGGACATTCATCTGTCGTGGTGGGAGTTGTTGGAGTCGGAGTCGCTGAAGAGGGAACAGTGGTCAGAGCAGTACTGCTTGTGACGGGAGCAGGAGAAGGCCGCGGGGCAGGAACTGGACTGGGACGCGGTGCGGGAACCGGACTGGGAAGAGGAGCGGGAATGGGCAGAGGGAGAGGAGAAGGGCGTGGAGCAGGAAGAGGGGATGGGAGAGGACTTGGAAGGGGAGATGGAAGAGGACTCGGGAGGGGAGATGGAAGAGGTGAAGGAAGAGGGGATGGAACAGGGCTGGGAAGAGGAGCTGGCAAAGGAAGAGGCAAGGGAACAGGAGGAGAAACAGGAGTCGGAGTCGGGGTGGGAGACGGAGTTGGGGTAGGTGTCGGGGTCGGTGTAGGAGTAGGTGTTGGGGTGGGAGTAGGAGTAGGAGTTGGTGTTGGAGTCGGAGTCGAAGTCGGGCAGGTCGGACAAATTGCAGCATCATTTGAATCCAACGTCACAGCGCCAGTATCAGCGAGCGCTCGCCCTTGAAGGGTGGAACCAGTGTTCATAGTAATGCTAGCGGCCGCAAGAATGTTGCCTAGGAAGCTTGTCCCTGTTCCCAGGGTGGCAGAGCTGCCAACCAGCCAGTAGATGTTGCATGTAGTGCTGCCATTGACCAAGATAACCGCTGAGCCTGAGGCCGTCGTCAAAGTGCTTCCAATTTGGAAGACAAACACAGCGTCGGGGTCTCCTTGTGCATCCAGCGTCAGTGTTCCAGTCAAGCCTGCTGATGTATCGTAGCAGTACACACCAGGCAAGAGAGTCAGGCTGCCGAGATCGATGCTAGTCAGATCTGTTCCACAAGCCATTGCGGCTAAGGTGTTCATGGCCGTAGTCAATGCGTTCTGTGCGCTCAGTGCAGCGGCATCAGCGATGTGAATAGTTCCGCTGATGTTGCTGGTCTCGAAGCCAGTCACTGAGGTTCCAGGATGCAATCCGATGTCTCCCGTAATCGAGCTATCTCCAGTGTTAGTGATCGTGGAAGATGCAAGAAGTGCATATTCGGTCGCGTTGCCTAGACTTACACATGACAAAGGAGGCGGAGCTGGGGTAGGAGTAGGTGTAGGGGTGGGAGTTGGAGACGGTGTTGGAGTGGGAGTCGGAGTTGGGGTTGGCGTGGGTGTAGGTGTTGGGGTTGGAGTGGGACCGGGCGGAGTTGCACAACTGACACAGTTGACAATATTTGCTGAATCAAGCGATATGGTTCCGTTGTATGAAGCTAGCAAACCGGCAGCTCCACCAAACTCCATTGTTATATCACCAACGACAAAAAATTTCCCTTTCATGTTGGAATTAGGTTCAAAAAGCGCCGTTGTCCCGATCCTCCAAAAGATGTTGCAGGCGGCATTCGTATTGCCCGCTGTCAAAACCATTGAATTTTCATATGCTGTAAAGCTGGTCGTTATTTTGAAGATCCAAACGGCATCAGGATTTGTAGTCGCGTCGAGGGTTAGAGTCCCGTTTAGGGTAGCTGAGTCGTTGAAGCAGTAAACACCGCTGTACAGCGTCAAACCTCCCAAGTCAGTGCCTGTCAGATCGGTTGTACACTCTTGATCAAGCAGTTCTTGTAGTACTTGTTCCAGTGCAGAATGGGCATCGGACGCCTCGGAATCGCCCAGATGGAAAGTATGCTCATCAGTGAACTCTATTCTATCTGATCCAGCTATGAAAGAACCGTTAACCAGGCAAACGTCGCCTCCACCGACTGTTGTATTATAGGGAATCATCGAAGTTCCCGAGGTCCAGGTCGAAGTTGTAGTACTTCCCATGTTTGTGATGTTTT
>Ga0137441_1000001_pt1 | contig 146461 bp, 160 predicted proteins | sample EasRivERMGT244_2_FD_102323 | JGI IMG/M metagenome (GOLD analysis project Ga0137441, IMG submission 102323) | Soil microbial communities from meander-bound floodplain in the East River, Colorado, USA - East River MetaG ERMGT244_2 | ecosystem: Environmental > Terrestrial > Soil > Floodplain ... | reverse complement strand
GTACGAACTCCTACATATCCCTCTCTCAGAGAGACTTTCCCTGGTCAAACAAAAACTGAGAAGCATCACCGAGAGAATGCAGCTCTTCATCTGGCTGAGCATTGCATATGCTGTTCTCATCTCTGCTGATCTGCTTACCTCTCGCATCCAGCTCTGGCTCGGGACCACGCCTCTCTACTCGGGACTCTTTCTCTTGCCACAGCTTGCGATGCCAGTGCTGTTGGCCAACCTAATTTTCAAAGTAAGGAATACCGTAATGGTGAGCTTGCTTCTCTTTGCTCTGTGTGTTGCAACGGAAACAATCATAATCTGGTGGGTGGCTGGTCATAGAGACGCAGCTGGCACAGTTGAAGGGGTACTTCGTCTCTGCTTCTCCACCGGTCGAATTTTCATACTTGCAATCGAAGCGCATCTTCTGTGGAAAGCCAAACGGCCTCTGATCCTAGGCTTCGAGCATAAACGTCAGTGATTTTTAAAAAGGAGACTATTTTTACATTTTTAGAGAATTTCACTAAAATCGATAGAAGATCAAGACGGTATAATTGCACAGATGTTCAATCAACCTCTTCCAATTTGCTTGACTTATTCCCAATCAGTTCTATTTCATCGACCGGCTTTCCTGGAGTGGACTCTTTACCACAGCTACATCCTCTGAGGACGATTATTAGAATCATCCCAGCTATCCCAATGCAGAACACTCCGAGGGAAATCCATCGCGGCGCGTCTTGTACTTTGTTGTAGGAGAGATCCACCACCGAGTAGTTCCCAGAAGCAGTTGAATACTCGATTTTGAAGTAAACTGGGAATCCTATCAACTCTTTGCAGCAGGAGTTGAGAGTGCAAATGTCGGGAGTGACAATGTCGGTTTCGTAGGTTGTGTTCTCCCCTAGAGGCTGAAAGCGCACAGAAATCATTCCGATGGATTCTTTGCTCCATGTAGTCTGAGCGTAGTAGCGACAGTAATCCACGGAGAGCACTGTGCCAGTGGCATTGTAGTCAAAATAGCCGTAGGCGGACCACCAGAAAGATAGGAAAGCCAGAACGAGGAAGCCGAGCATACAAAGAGAAGCTACCGAATGAAAAAGTATCGATCCGAGTCTTTTCTGCATTTTGAGAATGAAGTGAAGCAATCGCGAACAGGGGAAAGCTCCAAGGCAGATTCAGGTGGGTCTATATCATAGCAATATCGACCCGCTGGCAACAAACACCAATGAATCGATATTTAACCTGTGATAAGGGCTCCATAGTTTGAGGGATGTACGCGGCCAATCTCTTCTCGGAGAAGAGAATCCAGAAACAGCAAGCACAGTTGGATGAAGTCAACAAGTTGAACCAGCTCATAGGCTCTCTGAGTCTGATCAGCGACAACAACGCCAACGTTGAACCCAACAACGATAAAAATGCCTCCACAGAGCAATCAGACGAGTCTAAGGAACTCGTTCAGCAGTTAAAGCGTGTGGCATTGAATCCTCCTCAATCTCCAGCCAAGAAGCCGTTTCAGCGACTGACCAAACGCCCAGACATCAAAGCATTGCTTGCCTTTGCCGATTTCAAAGCCGACCGAGAGAAGGCAAAGCGATGTCCTCCCTCGATGACAGATTACTTGCATGCTTCCATCTATCGAAAGATCACTCCAGCAGGAATTGCTCTGCTGAAAAAGACAGAGAGGACTCTGTTCTCGATGTTTCCCAAAGGCCTGTATCTCTTTCAGAAGAAGCTAATCGATGAAGCCTTTCGAGTCTCGTTGCGTCAGCTTCTAGACGATCAATTTGAGAATCTGAACGAATTGGTCTGCAAACAAAGACGATGGGAGAGCTGTCCGAGGAACCTCTTCACAGTGGCTTCTCGGCGTTCGGGCAAAACAGTCGCCCTCGCCGCGTTCTGCGCCGCGATGCTCGTTTGCGTGCCGAAGATGACAATCATTGTCTACTCTGTAGCGCTGCGTACAGCCCAAGAGTTTGTCCGATTGGTCCAACGCTATGTCCAGCTCACCCCTGAAGGTAGAGCTATGCTACAGAATCCCGGAGGCTCAGAGCGACTCGTACTTCAAGGCCCTGATCCTGGAGATGAACGCTGGATTCGCTCTTTCCCCAGCGGAGGAAAGGCCCAAAACGTAAGCTTCCCTCTGCTCTCTTTTTTCTCTTTCGGCTGGGAGGCCCTTTTTCTCTTTTTCAATCACATAGATTAATCTACCATCGCTTCTCCTCTCTTCAGAAACTTTTCCAGGTGTCGAGCAGAGATGGCTGGCGAAGGCGTGGACGCAATGGACACGGATCCACCGCAGACTCAACAAACTCATCTAGAACTTCCACCCGAAACACTCAAACAAGGAGACGTGGAAGTAGCACTACACAATCCAAGCGAAGACTTGAAAAGGCGAGTCGAATGGGAGTTGGCTGAAATGAATCTAGGACTCGGGCATCTAGAATCCAAGCTGTCTGTCTGTCATACCGATGACATTCTCCAGGCTTATGATGAATTCGTGTCTCTTTTGAAAAATCTGGAAGCAGAGAACGGTCCTCTGCTCACACGGGGCTATGCTGGGGTGCACGCTATCCCACTGGTCTGTGGCTATCTTGCGAGCAACATCCAGGAACGCTTGCCAGAAACTTGCAAAATTGCTGAAAATCAAACTTTTAGTATGTTTTCCAACCTGCTGCGCCAGTTTGACAAGTCCTATGATGGGACTCCTCTGAGAATGTACCCGCTCTCGGAGTTCATGAGGATCAGGTCGAATCTCCTTGCATCAGCTTTTACACTAAGCGAGACAGAGGCTACATGGATCACGGAGCAAGCAACGGCAGCACTACCTCTCATCATAGAAAAACTTCAAGCCGGAGGAGAGGAAGCTGAAATGCTGAGAAACCAACGATTGCTAGAGTACATGACCGGGCTTTCGTATGGCTCTTTTCCGTATGGTTTCAATACGGCCCACGAGCATCGGTACGTCTTGATGGATTTGGATGCTCTTTTGAAGCTGGATCCTCCCGATCTCCTGGGAGACAAGACGCTTAGCCCCGAGAATGCTGCCTATCTTCAGAGGATGGCTGAGAAGATTCTGTCCAACGTCTCTCCGCTTCCAGACTCCACAGACAGTGCCGCACGAGAGCAACGAGATCGGCACTGTGAGCACCTACTCAACATTGCCAACGGGATCTTTCCTCACGGCTACAGAGTAGACGCTATTTAAAAACATAGTTTTGTGAAATTTACTCAAAGGGTATTCTAGAATATCAAATAGACCAGAAAGGAAGACGGTAGGGTAGGCAGACTACTCTGAGGCTTCCTCCTCATCGACCATTTTGGCAGGGGCATTCTCAGGAGTGCGAGTGGCACGGAAGACCCAGAACCACATAAGGGCAGCGAGCAGCTGAGCGGCAAGCGGGGGAATGTAGTAGTACAACCAGTCGACAGCGGTGGTACCAGCGATCGACCAGCTGACAATGGCAGGGCCGAAGTGATTGCTCCAGCTGAGAGAGCCACCAGAGTAGGGAGCAGTGAAGAGGATCAACACTCCGTAGACAGCAGCGAGGAAGGCAGCGGGGTTGGCATTGTGGAAAAGGAACACTGGCTCGTAGTAGGCAACAAAGTAGGCCCAGGTGAGGAAGAAGCAACCGAAGAACTCAGACCAGAAGGGACGATCGTGCTCAGCAAGACCGATGGGCGTGCCGGCGAGAGTAGAGGTGGAGAACTGGAAGGCAAAGACAAGACCGCCAGCGACGAGAGCACCGCCGAGGGCAGCAATCGCAGAGAGCACTCCCGAGATGATTGAGTCGTTGCTGAACAAAGCCATTCCGCGCTTGTTGCGGCCGAACTCGTCAGTCCGGTGGGACATGAAAGCGGTGAGGAAACCGAGAGAGGGATCAACAGTGGTGACAACATGCTGAACTATGGAGAGTGATAGGTAGAGACCAAGGGCGGCGAAAATACCGTGAGCAACTGACTTGGCTAGAATGCCGTCAGCGATGATATTCTCAGCAACCCAGACCTTTCCCATTGCAGTGAAGAACACAAAGACAATGCTTCCGAAGAAGGTGTAGATGAAATCTAGAGCATAGCGACGGCGACCGTCCTGCAGCTCTGTGGTGACGCTTTTCCTCCAACTGGGGTAGCGGAAATCGGGAGGCAGAAGCGCCTGTTCAGCGGATTGCGGAGCGGGATAGCCTTCCTTCTTGGCCCTTTCCGTGAAAGTGGAGCGGGCCCCGACTTCCGGCTTCCGTTGCCGCAGACCAAAGGCCTTCATCTCCTCTTGAGTGACTTGCTTAGGCATGATGTGTGGCTGTAGCAACGCAGTACTAGCGGCTGTCAGAGGAGAGGCGGAACCTGATTCAAATGCGAACGAATAGCTCTTGGCAAGGGGTTAAATATAACTCGAGTCAAGCTCAAGGACGTCCGGTATCTACTGGAACGGGACGGCGGGACGGCGTTGATGAGAGAGTTTTATTGATCGCTCTTCACTTGGCTCGATTGCCTTTCGTCCTCGAGCATCATATTCGAGAGCAGTGTTTGCTTCTCCTTCTCAACGAGGTTGAGAAGCTTGTCCAACTCTTCAAGTTTGAGGGAACTGAGTCCGGTGTCGGGTTTTCGGGCGAAGAATTGACGAATGTAACTCTCTACAATGCAAGCCAGCCAGATCCCAAACACAGAGTCCATCGCTTCGATGTCTAACAAAACTATGACGATGACAAAGAGGGGAGCCACAGGGGTAAAGGTGGAAATGACCAAGCTAAGAACAGCCCATGAAATCGCAGACCTGTCCCATGAAATGAGAGATGGAATGAAACTCCGCTGTGGTCTAGGATTCTTGAATGAATTGGCCTTATGGATATGGTAATTGTCCAGGAGCTCCAAGTAGACTTGCCTTGTCTCGGGGTCGGTTGGCTGGGCAAGCTTGTTCCTTTCCGCCACTTCGAGGAGCTCGACCGCATTCTGAAGGGCGTAAGGCATGCTCATATGCCAGTATCTAAATGCGATCATCACCGGGAGGGCGAAGCACCACCCGAGGGGCATCTGGTCGAAACCGCAAAAGTAGCCGAAAAGAAATCCCCAACTGATCAACGGATTCAGGGGAAAGCCTTTTGGAGTTGACGGCTTTCCACACTTTGGGCATAGATTTTCCTTGGATTCAGTATTGCAAGTGCATCTGAATCTCGGATTGTCCTCTAGTTTGTCGAGTACTCTAAAGACTAAGAGCATAGCCATTTGGAGCATTACAAAAGCCACTGCACCTAAATCTTTCGTTAAATTTTCCTCTAGCAAATTCATGTCCTTTCTACATTCCTCGAGACTGTTTGACATCGCTTTGTTTGGCAGTAGAATAACTGAGCCTGTGTCGATGTTTATTCGCCACGTAGTCAATTTCAGGAAATTCATGATACCATGATCAACATGATATAATCTCCTATTCAGTCCCGCCTCCCTCTTCTATAATTTCTTCGTCTACTGCTAGTGCTTGCATAGCTCTAACATTTCGTATCAATTGGTTTCTGTAATTTTCGTTCAGCCTGTAAAGCTCCAATGCACACAACTCCAATTCATATGCACAGTAAGCAAGGATTGCTATTAAAACTGTCACAAAAGAGCGATGAATTCTCTCTGAGTCTTCCAAAACCAGGTCTCCATTGTCCACCCAAAAAGGCGTCATGATTCCGTCAAATATATTCGTCCCGTTGACGAATAACTCTGCGATCGAGTATCTCACAGTCAATCCAACCCAAGTCGCCATCATCACTGAAGTTCCAAGAAACATATCATCTGAAAAGCTTCGATTTGCGAACAGCCAAGACCTCGAAGCAATTCGATAGGTCCATTGGGTATCGTTGCTGACATACAACAACAACAGAGCGACAAAGGTAACAAGATATCCATAGTGACCAAGTCTTAAACTCAGCTCCCTCTCGTTCATGGTGGATACCAGAATGCTCTATCCATCTCGTACGGTACTTCGAGTGAATCATGATATCATTATCTCTGTCATGATATAATGTCTACCCAAATCAATCGTAAATCGCTCAGACCACAACACACACACAATGCCAGAGTGGACTTGCGACAAATGCCACACTAAATTCTCCAGCCAATGTGTCTGGCATCGTACTATTTGCATCCCGAACTCTACAGTGGATGACAAGGTTGTCAGAATAGCAACGACGCTGAATTGGAAGGAGAGACCTGAGAAAGACTTCAGAGAAGCTGTAATACGCATCGAATGCGTAGATTATGATGATCTCCATTTCAAACTCGGGCTGTTGGCAAAAAGCCGGCATGAATTGGAACAACTCGGTTGCAATCATGTGTACATCTTGGAAGACGAAGACTGCCATTTGGGGTGTGGAAAGGAAGGCACGTCTCATCTCAGACGTAGAGACCTCTCTCCCAAACAGAAGCCCACACACAGAGATGTAAGTCCTCAACGAAAAAAGGACAGAGAGCAAGAGCTTCGAAACATTGCCAATGCGTTTGTGCCCGTTGATCCTTCCCAGGATCCCAGTGGATGGGGAGAGTAAACGAAGAGAGCTTTATGAAATTCTCGTCAGTCCAAAGAGAAGGGACAACACGGCATTTCTAACAGTAGGGTAGAGGGAGTTTAAACAGGTGTCTTCTTGCGACGGAGCTTCCTGTTTCGTTGAATCTCATTCCGGATCGGAACAAAACGTCCGACTAAGAAAGCGTAAAGAAGAAGCCCGCCTCCAGACAACAGGGGCAGCAGCCACCACCACAAATCAAACCAATCAACAGAGGCGATAAAATGGCGACCAACACCGTAGGCGATCACGTAGAGGAGAATGCCAAGACCAAGGAAGAATGTGAAAGGAACAAGCTCCTTGTCGTTGTTGTAGAGATTCTTGAAAACGAGAAGATCTCGGTCCGTACCGATTCGGGTGAAGAGGAAATAGAATAGGACAAAGAGCAAAATCACTCCGCCAGCCACCAGGCCATAGGCGAGAAAGATATGAGTGGCAGTCCAGTTCAGCTCTCCGGGAATGAACACTGCGACCAGAGCACCTATGAAGAGCAGACAACGCCAGAACATCATCCCAAGGAAGTTCTGGACAAAGCCTTTTTTGTCTTTCTGAAGTTCTTTGTCTCCGATCTCATCTTGGACTTCGATTCCCAGTCGATGCGCTGTCATGTACATGATCTTTCCGTTGAGGAAAGGGTGCGATTCCCAGTAGTGCGCATGGATCTCTCCGGCCCATGCAAAGGGAATCAAACATATGAAATCGATTCCCATAGCAAAGAGAGTGAAGTACGCTGGATAGCTGAGGAAGTAGATCATTGTCCAAACGGCAAACGGGATAAACGTGGCAACGATTCCCCAAGAAGCACTCATCGTCAGAGACGATATCACCATCGCCACAGCACCCTGAATCAACAGAGAAGGAGGAGGGACGGACATCTTCTTTGTTCTTCTCCCAGAGTTCTATTTAAAATCACAGTCAACAAGGCTCAATAATAGAAGGGATTTTTTATCTCCAGTCGAATCATTCAACCATCTCGAGAACAGCCGAGTCCTTTTCGATACGCCCATGTATAACAAGCGGGCTGCGTTGAATTTTCCGATTCTCGATCAATTCAACGTCGATATCCCAGGGAGAGTACTCAACGCCTGTTTTTGCCATGACTATTTTTGTAGAGAATCCTTTCAAGAATTCCAGGTACTCTTTCTTGAAAGTGGAGTAATCATCCACGATACACAAATCGACTGTGCTACCCTGTCTATCTGTGTAGACATTTCTCAAGTCTATGAAAGACCACAGTTCAATTTCTAGTCGTGATTCTTTGTGTTTGAAGAGTGGAGTCTTGCGTGGAAGCTGATCCATGCCCAATTCGGGACGTTTGAGTTGTCGGATAAATGGCTCTTCGCGATTTGCACACGAATGTGAACGACTTGTATTGGTGACAATTCTAATCATGCACGAGACAGGGAGCAGGCCATTCAAGATGACAAAGGAGAGAAATTCTGCTAATCCTTGAGTCATACCGACACGCCGATCTCTAGCCCTGATTTTCATCAAATTTGCATCAGGAACCTGGAGGAATCTCCAAATTTCATTCGACAGTTCGGCCTGAAACTCTCTCATTCGTTTGGTTTTAGCTTCCCGCTTGGAAGTGGGTTGACCGGGTTCCATGTTCTGCCTGACTGCTTGAAGTTTGTGCTTTATTCTCTGACTTTGATTTGGTCACTTTTCTTTGAATAAAACCCAAACAATAATGCTGGCTACAACGACTCCTATACCACTGGAAGCGTAATCGTTGAGAAAGGGAATCGCAGTCACTAGCAAAACCAAACTGATTCCAATCCCCAAGCATAGAATCGACCGAGTGAATCTGGAGAACTCGCTGTCTTGTCCAGGCTCGCCTCTTGTAGTTTTCCCAGCGTTGACAAAGTAGATGAATAGAGTCCATATCCAGAAGAACATCAGCGTGAGAAACACTCCATAGGGAAATCCATTCTCTTCGACAGTCAGATTTGCTGGGATGAATGCCGGGGCAGCGATGAGATACTGGCAATTCAGCACAAGTATCGAGCGGTGATGTCTCAGAGTTTTCTCGGGAAGGAACAATTGTCTCGGTGAGAGGATCAGCTGTAGCACGATACCAAACAGGAGGCCCAACATTGCGTGATAGAAAGAGTTGAACAGAGATGTACCGGAGCCAATAAGAAAATTCACCCCAATGAAGCTGACTAGCCACAGGACACCCAAGTAGAGTCCATGTCTTCCGAGCAAAAAGAACGCTGTTCCCAGAAAGAGATGCACATTCACAAAGCGAGAACACGGGGATGCATAGAAACAACTTAGAGCGTCCAACTGAAACATACCCTTCGATGATATTAGTCTCTGGAGTGCAAGCAATTGTAATTTTAATTTCCTCATCCATCCCATTTAACCAGTCGCAAAATACCGTGTTCTTTGCACAGATCTCTGTTTCCCGACCAAAGCTGTCTGAGACACTCGGCACACATTTTGCGATGGTCAAGACAAAGTGTAGATTCTAGAGCGTTGATCTTCTCACAGCCGGTCCAGTAGCATGTGTGCGCCGCACAAGTGTCAACAAACAGAGACCGGCAAAAGTCTGAACACTTTGAAATCTTGCATTTGTTTGGAGGCAGTTCCTTGACATGTTGCTTATCCGGTTCCACCTGAACAAGCCGCGCGTTTCCGATATCTGCAATCACGACAATGCCATTTTCCAATTCTAGTGTTCCCAGCGGCTCTCTTAAGCTTGTTTGAGTTGGGTCATCCGGATCAAGGTAGCTACCAGCTTCGGAAATGCCTGCGAATGGAACTACTGTCCGCCGATCTTTGCTCACCTGCCAAACGATATGACTACCTTCCTCAGTGACTAGCATAGAACCATTTTTGAGCACAAGAACTGGGCGAAAATCAACCCTGGACACATTGTGACGAGTTGCAGTGAACATGATTTCTCTTTGTGTAAAGTGACTACTCTTAAGACCAAGATATGATATCATGTTGTAACCGAAACATGATATCATGCACTGAACTTATGACAGAGGGTGTTTACTCTCGCTTATCTGTCGGACTTGTTCCAACCCTTCCGGCCAGCCTCGCACAGAGGTAGAGACTCGTTAGCAAAAAGCAAACAAGAAAGCAAAGTTCTGCGAGATTCAAGAAAGGAAAGCCTTGGAATCCGGTGAATTTAAATTCACCGAATAGCAGTACGTAAAGACAGAATCCAAAATTGAAAAGTGCAAGAATGTCTTAAAATCAGATCTGCGTGTTACCTATTCCGGTTAGCATTGGAGACTGTTTAGTTGAAAAATGGTATGACAAGAGACGTGGCAATCTATTATATCATGATAGAGACTAATCATGATACCATGATGAACCCGTCCAACCAGTCAATCTGATGACAGAACACGCCTCAGCGAGAAGCTATCTCATATCATATTTTGCCCTGGCTCTCGGAGTGAGCGGGACTCCTCTGATTTCGCTTTGGAACAACCTCGATCTAGAATACAAAGCAAGAAGCATAGCTAAAGAGTTTAGAAGATCGGACCTCTTTCGGTCACTTCCCTCCTCTCTCGGTCCCGATTCCATGTGGCGGGTAAAACATGACCACCCAAATCCAAAAAACATCTTCGTGATCTGGTTTAAACACAAAGGAGTTCGCGTTGATTGTGGAAGCTTTGATATTGTAACCGCCAAGAACCAGGTCCGTACCACCTGTCCTCATCATCTAAAAACCCACGACCTAGACGACTGGGAATATTGCATCAAGAATTTCATTGAATCGCTCAGGACGTTTGACGCTGTTTCAAATTTGATGGAAATCGTATGCTGCCAGAAATTTGGGAAATTAGAGCGTCAGCACGGAACGCCAGACAAATGGCTCACCAAAATCCAAGACTGTCCAACCAATGATAGTCTAAGTTTTGAAATCTCTTACAACTCTGAAGTACGGCTCGTTGAACTGAAATGGATCACAAGAATCAATTACATCAAAACTCGATATTGGCTAACGAGTGATTTCTGTGCAACAGAAATGGATTGGAGCGGCCCATACTATCACCAACTGGGTCATTCGTTCGAAGCCAAACAGGATGCCGCTTGTTATCCATATCAATTCGCTCGCAGGAACACTAACTTCAAGCATCGTTCTACCAGAGACGCCTGGCTGAAGACAATGGGGAAGCGTCTCAAGGAATCCATCCCTCCAACAAAGTTTCCCAGGTGCAGAGATTCATCTCCGTCGAGAAAGTGAAAATTCAAAGTCGCCTCTGTAGTTTAAGCGGCAGTTCATAGTCGCCATTTTCAGTAAAATGAAAAGGCAAAAAACCGAGAAAGAGAAGCCAGAATTCGGAGAAGTGTTGGGTGGTTTTGATCTTCTGCCAAAAATCGCCTATCGTTCTCTGGAATCCGCTATTGGAGATGCCCCATGCTTTATGTTCTGGGGCCTCTATCTCATCAAAATCAAAGCTGAGAAAAGAATCAAGCTCCCCTTTAGTGTAGTCGACAATCTCGATCCCAGCGGGACTGTCTTTGTGATCAAGGATACCCGTGTTGTGAAACCGATAGTTATCAATCTTGGCCCAACTCCTGCTACATTCAGCGCAGCAGAGTTCAGAGGCGGAAAGTGGTATCATGCTGGTTTGTTGGATGATCGTCTGGCGTTAGCTGCATCTCATGAAGAAATGGAAAAGTTCTGCAAATCGATCCAGCTCGTGCTTGGAATCCTTCCACTGCAACTGCTTGAGATTCACGTTGATCACCGTGTAAAAACCGACGACCATGTCTACATCGCAATTGCACAAGAACAAGAAAGAGCAAAACAGAAAGCCAAAAGAGAGGTGAAGAAGGAGAAGAAGAAGAAAAAGTCTACCAAGGAAAAAGATTGAACATGAATAAAAAAATCACAACAGGCAAATACAGAAACATGGTGAAGCGACATCTCAGCGAAGTGATCATCGACACACGAGAGGCTGTTCTTGCCCCTCTTGTAGAAAACTTTGAAAACTTCAAAATAGACACGCTACAGACCGGGGATATCTCTTTTCTGGTAGACGGGGTAGAGGTTGCAAGAGGAGAGAGAAAAGAGATCAGCGATCTTGTCAGTTCGATATTTGATGGTCGTTTCGAAGAGCAGAGAGCCGAGCTTATAGAAATGCGAAAGGCGACCCCGGGACTCTTGACCTTCTTCTTGTTCGAAGGCAATCTCTATCGTGATGTACAGTGGCAACTCTTTAAACACCTGACCCCAAAATCGGTAAAAGCTATGCAATTGGAGACATTTGTAGAGTACGGGTTTTTTCTCGTCTACACAGAAAACCTCATGGAGACCATTGAATGGATAGCTGAAACACAAGAATGCTATGCAAAACACGGCACTCCGATAGACAACATCCTACATTCAAATCCTCTCCGACACAAGAAAATCAAAAAGGCAAAGACTCTCAAAGCTGGAAACATCTTCATGCTCATGGCATTGGACGGAGTAACTTTCGACAGTGCCTCTCAAATCCTCAAAAGACACGGCTCAGTTCCAAGTCTCATACAAGATTATCTTGCGATAGATGGACCCAACAAAGAAGAGAAACGTCAATCCCTTCTAGCAGACATCAAACGAAGCGAAGCAGCGGATGCCAGAAACATTGGACCGGCACTCTCTGCAAAGATCTATGAATCGGTATTTCCACAGGCGGCAGAAGAGGCAGAAGATAAAGTGAAAGAAAAGCCACCGAAAACAAAAACCAAAACAAAGAGAGCAAAGCCTAAATCGTCCAAAAAGAAGCGAGACTCTTCGCCGGTCAGAAAACGGAAACCACCGGCACACTTGATCATTCTTGACGACGATTGAAACACTCCAATTAAAAGTAATGACAGAAACGAGCCAACCGATCTACAGCCAGAAATACAAATCAGAGCTGTGTCACAATTTTAACCGTGGAAGTGGCTGTCCGTTTGGTCCCGGTTGCATCTATGCCCACGGTTTCAATGAGCTTCAAGCTCCATGGAGGCCTTGGAACTACAAGACAAAGCCATGCTGGTCCTGGGCTAAATCAGGAATGTGCAGCTTTGGGCCGCGCTGTCTGTTCTATCATGACATCCAAGAGAAGAAAGACAACACATCCAAACTCACGAAACTGTTCGACCCTAACCCCGAGTCTAAACTTCAATGAGTCTTTACATTTTTGCGCTTAGTTCGGATGGGTTGCTTTCTCTTCGGAGAGCGATCCCGCTTTTGTAGTAATTGTTTCTTTTTTCGTCCTCTTCTTCTTGAAGGTCCAGAAGAGTCGTCACTCAGTTCAAAACTAGAAGAGGCGGAAAGATATCCTTCAGATGAACTATCTGCTCCGTCGGACGAATCTGCCACTTCTGAGAAGTCTTTGTCAGACTCCACCAATGGATCGAATTCGCTCGAGTCTTCTTGGGATCGATCTAAAACGTTTTTCAACTGACCAAGACTGCGATGCAAATACGAGTCAGCGTGATCGACCAATCCTATGTTATCGGTGAATTGATCAATAGCTTTAACACAGAGGGGACACTTATTAGACAGTGTCAACCAGCGCTGTAGACAGTGCAAATCGTATTTGTGCTGACAGCAATTCAGAGTGGTGGGATTGGAGATCTTTTCCCTGCACACTGGACAGATGTCCTCCCCTTCCTGAGAGGACATGATCTGAGAGAACTTCTATTGAAACACGGGACATTTTAGTGGTAATATTTGCGCATCCTAGTGGCAATTTCTCGGTGCACTGCTGACCCGGAGAGTACAGCGCAACGAAGCCCACAAGCCACCTTCCCATCTGAAACGATGTAATCTTTGCTGTAAGTGACAGCTTCGCAATGGACGCAGGTCATAGGACTCGATATCGTCCCCTGTTGAGAACTCTCTTTCCCTCCTTCAACGAATCGAATGAGATCCTTGTGATCAATGTCGACGAAAGGAAGTCTCTCGGGAAGTCCCATAATCATTGTGTAGGCTTGACTGAGATAACCATCGCTTGGAATTTGATCTGTGTGGGTGTGGTCTAGGATATCTTGCAGAGTCGCTTCCGGCTCTGAGGCAATGAAGTCTTTCACCGGAAGTTCATTCGGGTCTGGTTGGAGCCCGGCGGTTTTCTTCCTCTCCGAGAGTACTGTGCGCTGGTGTTCGACAATCGCATAGAAAAGCTCTTGGAGGTCGTAACGATAGCTTGTCGGATTTGGCTGAAATTTTGCATACAGTTGACTGACCCAGAATGGGGAGTACACTTCACGCTCAAGGGAATACGGGGCAAATGCGAGAGGTTTGAGAGAAACATTGTCAAAGTCGATAAAGAAGAACTCTCCTGGATTTCTACGTAGGATATTATCAGTCTTGATATCCGAGTGACAGAGCCCGCCTCGGTGAAGCGTCTCTAGCTGAGAGAGGCACTGCAAAAATACATCATACGGTTGGTCTGTGGAATCCAGTGGATGCAGTCTTTCTGTGAGAAGAGTCGCTATCTCCGGAGAGAAGCGATAGTTTCCAGACCATTCTATCATTTGCATACCGGTGTTCTTTGCTAGAGTCCAGTTCTGAATCGCAGCTTTTGTCTTGGAGTCCCATTTGACAACTCGCTGATTGTCTTCGTTGTCAGAGACTAAGAACACTCGCTGATGTTCTCCGATTCCAAGGCTTTTTCCAAGTCTGTATCTGGGAGCCTTGAGATCCGTTAGATCTATGAGCGTGTAATAACGCTGGAAGTCTGCATACCATTGACGGTAGAGTTTTCGAGCCAGAGTGAGCCAGTTCTCTTGTGCTCTCTTTGTACCCGCTGCTGTTATCAAAAGAGCTTTCATCGAGGATGCGTATTGCTGGAGTATATCATTCTGTGAAGAAGGGAAGATCGGGATCTCTCCTCTAGAAGGGATGTCATTCTCGTTGGGCTCTCTCAGCGCTTCCCAAAATTTCTGACTCCCGGTTTGTCCGAACCGGTATGCAAAGAAAAAAGTCCCGACGCAGAGCCTACGCCAACGCCAAGATCCACTTCTCTCTGGACTAGGAGGATCAGAGACATCATCAAAGTTGAAATCAGAGCGTGACTTGATTAGACTTTTGAGGTCTGAGAAGTATCTCAGCAAAGCGTTGCGATTGACAAGATACAGAAGACTGTTCTCAACTCGAGGCCACCAGACATCCAGAGTTTTGTCTTCAGCAAAGTCGGGCAGAGCATAGCGGAATCGAATTAGCTCGTTTTTCCCTCCAGCCGATTCTCTCCAAGCGAAAGCGAGAATTTCATAAGGAGTTGCTCCTGCGGACGTCTCTTCGGAGTAATCCATGTGTCTCTCAGCGGACAGCTTCTATAAGCAATCTCTTGTACGACAGCTTATCAGAACTTTTCCCGATGCAGAGCTGTCACGGCTGTTTCGAGTCAAACGCTGTTCTCCTCTGCGAATGCGGACAAGTGGCTTTCTGTTCTGAGAGCTGTAGAGTGCTTCCTGCTGGCCTAATTCATGCAATGTTCTGTAGCGCTGAACAATCCACTCTGGTCCAACACACCTCGTCTACAGAGGATCCAGGTCCAAGCGTCGAAGCTCCGAGTAACCCTGTCTCCTCTGAATCCGCTGAAGAAGGCGATGGAAAGGTTGCGGCAGAGAAGATGCTTGCACTGAAGAAGCTGTTGTCCGCCAGAATCAGCGAAAAGGATATCTTAACTCGGCCTCAACAAGTAAGAGAAGCCTTCGAGGCAGTGTTCCCCATCAGCGAATACCCTTTCAAGGTCATGGGCTACAACAGAGGAAAGACTGGCATCACTGTGCTGAACAAAGAGAGGACTGTTGCTCTGGCTTCTCTCTTTCCTCATCAACGTTTGATTAGAGACTCTAGAGGTCCCTATCTCTCGGACGGAGGAGCTATTATCATAGCACCGACTGGAGCTGGTAAGACCGCTATCGGTCATGCCGTTCTGGCCAACTACTCTCGCCAGTTGATTGAATTGAAGACCCCTTTCCGCTACTACATGAATCCAGAGAAAGTGGTCTCCGGTCCAATCAACACCCGACGCTCAGACTACTCACATCGAACTCTCATCTATGTGACAAAGGCCAATCTGGTTGGAGATGTCAGGAAGGATTTGCATGCACACAACTCCCGTTCGAGAGCAGCCTTCGAAGCGTTGATGACTCAGGGCAAAGTTCCCTTTTCCAAACCAGAAGATGGAAAGATTAGCTATGCCCCATTCAATCCCAATGTCAATGTGATGTCGTTCAAAAAGTTTGGCAACATGCTTCAGGGAAAGAATGCTTACGGAAGAAACTTCTGGGCCGGGAGAAACCTGGACGATGCAGACCATCTCCTCCCGATCTCTCTGCCTGAGGGAGTACAATTCAGTGGAAGGACACCTGTCCCGACTGCCTACTGGAAAGATGAAAACGGAAACTGGACCAGAGGAAATCGTTCTCATGACTTTATGAGAAGTCTAATTGAAAAGACTTACAATCTTTCTGTGCGAATCTCTCTTTCTGCAAGTTCGACTCCTGCTCAGAATACCAAGCTGAAGGAGGCTCTCTTGGAGCTGGTCTTCTCTGCTGTGAATAGCTATCCTGCATTCAAGAAACTCGCCGGGAGTTCGGAGATTCTTCTATCTGGAAAGTTCAGTGTATCCCAGAAACAGTCAGCCGAGGGGAAAGGCTCTGCAACCAGACCACGAACCGCGGTTGTGTTAACTGCTTCAAGTCAGGATCTAGTTTGGACTCCCAACTTTCTCCCGAAACTAACAGACAAGCTGTGGGAAACTTTCATCTCCGCAATACGAATCGGAGTGGAGAACTCGGTCAAGATGCTGTTTGGTCCTCGAAGCAAACCTGAGCTCAGCGCAGTCTATCCAGTGTTCAGTTCAAAAGACGGAGATGCAAAGGGATGGAGACTGCAGAAGGAAGGGAAGTTCAACTATCGCTGGGTTCCCTCCCAAGAAGGAGACTACGAAGAGTTCAATCCAACGGATGGGCTCGTGGTTTTCATGGACGAAGCATTTCTGCTTTTCGCTCCTGACAATCTCCTCAGAGCTGAAGAGTCGTTTGACCCCGAGTTGATGATTCAATCGTTCAGAGAGGGAAAGGGAGTTGTCTTCTTTGCAGGTGCGACCATTGATGCAATCACTGGTGTGAGAATGGGTCAAGCGCTGACTGCTCTTCCCACTAGAAAGGGAAAGAAACTCCTCTCTTCAGAGGAGCAGAAAGAACTGGACATCTTCCCCGACTACGAAGGAGATTCAGAAGCCTTTCTGGATGAGATAGAAGGCAGAGCAGACAGACTTGCTGCTGCACTGGCGGGAAAGATTAACATTGCCACTGTCTCTGGGATGCGTGATCTCTTTCCTGACAAAGCAGCAGGAGATGCACTGAACATCTACTATCGAATCAACAACGAGCATGCCGCCATCATCAAAGAGAAATTGAACTTGTCGATCGCCTCTTTGATGTCGACTATCAATGTACCTTTCGCCCTTCAGGAGCACCACCGACTGTTCACGTCGCTTTTCGATCCGGACAGACTTCTCGCAGAGTTTTTTGGTGCTGGGAGCAAGACTGGATTCCCCCTGGGAAGGGCTTTGATGCAGGCAATGCGAGGTTTGGATCTAGGAAAGGCGATCTCTGAGTTGAGTGGACGTGGAGTTGCCGGCAGCGCTTTCATCGAAGATACAATCACAGCACTTGCCGGAGTGATGCAAGCTCTCGGCTACGAGTGGCTCTATCTGATTCCCAATCGCCTAACGGATGCTCAGAAAGAGACAAGAAGGAGACTGATGCTAAAGCAGGAAGAGCTTCCGCCAGAACTGAGAACGGTTCGCTTTGATCCTAAAGGCCCGATGACCAGTAGACACGCGACTACGGAGACAATCGCTCGGCTGGGCCTGGAAGACCTTGTTGCTGTGAAAACAGAGATCAGCGGTGTCCCAACTGCTCCGAGATTCATGGTACTGTCAAGTGAACTACTCGTTCGCAGAGAAGAGACAAAGCCTCTCGAAACCACTCAAGATTTTGCAGAGGAAGCACTTCTGAGTCACGACTTTGCACTGCCTTTCAGAATTAGAAACGTTCAAGCGCTTAAAGCATTCGGAGGTAGCCAACTGCTGCTCTCCCAATTTGCTGGTACGACAAAGCCTGTGCTACATTTCTACCCAGCCACAGCGGCCGCGGAACAGAAAGCCAAAGATGCATTTACCTCTTCAGGGGGCTTGGCTAGATTCTTTGAGAGTGAAGGATTCAAGACTCCGAGATTTTTTATTCAGCGAAGAGTCGAAGATCAGATCACCTACCAAGAGGTTAGATTCTTCGGAGAGACTGAAGATCAATTGGTGCTGGATCCCAATGGTTTTGTCAGAGCGGATCTCCAACCGGTTGCTGTCGAGTATCTTAAGATGAAAGAGGATTTCAAATCGGATGCGAGAGAGTTGATCGGAAAGAGGTTCAACGCAGGTCTCGTTCCTATGCGAGCGAGTAATCTCCGCTATCTTCTCATAACAAGACAGTACGGTCAAGGCATCGACGTCTTCAACTGTCCCGAGGTTTTCACTACAGAGCCTTCTCCAGATAGAGCAACAGACATCCAAAGAGATGGACGATTCCTTAGACCTCGCTCTCTGGCCGAACATCCCTATGATCAATGGGTGGTACGCTACCACTGCCTGGTTGCTACCTACGATGAGAATGTTGATGAAGAGAATAAGATTTTCCCAACCACTGCGCCTCTGAATGAGATTCTTGCAAGCTCTTACGGAAACAAAGAGGTCCAGGCTGTTCTCAGAGCGGTCAACATTGACCCTCTTGAAGCAGTGAAAAATGCGGACGAACCTCTTGATCCACAGCGACCTCTTTTGCCATTCCAGGCCGTGAAAATCCTCACAGAGGATCCTAGATTGACAATACGTAGGGCTAGAACCGACCTCCTATTCAACAGCTGGGCAGTCGATACAGACTACAACAAGGTAGAGCGAGAAACAAGCTCTAACCCCGCAACTCGAGTCTACTCTCCAACGAATTATGTCCTCTCCTCTGATGCAGTCGTTTCTCATATTCGCTCTCAGATTGCCGAATTGAAAGCCTTCCCTCCAGCAAAGAGCGAAGCAATACTGAGACGAGAGTATGGACTAACTCATGACTATGCCAACGTTTCGGAAGAGGACCTGCCCCAATTCGAATTGGAACGAGATGAATGGGTCAACTCGGTGCTTGCTCCTGTAAGAAAGCGAGAGTCAGACATTGTCAACTACGAGGCTGCCATTGAGAGTTTCGCAAATCGAAGAGTCTCTCAATTGAATAGACGCCTTGCTGTTGACGAGTCGAACAGAACTCTATCTGTTTCTCTTGGCTCAAAGACCACTCAGATAGAACTCACCTCCTTTGGAGGACCAGCAGGAGTTCATCCATTGGCACAACTGACCCAATTGGTAGAGAACGGAGTTGCTCGTTTCGATCCTGGATTCTCGACTACCGGTCTTGTGATCCAGGAGATAAAGAAGCGAACAGTGAAACCGAAGGAGGGAGCCGGAGGTCCAGCCAAGAAGAAAAAGAGCAGCGGAGGACAGGAAGAGCCAGAAGCAGTCGAGACTCGCTTCCTCTCAGACTCTGAGTTGATCTCTCTTCCCACTTCTACGCATTGTCTTCCCTATCTGATTGGAGCAAAGAATGGACAGCAAGCCTCCGTCCCTGTTGAAGAACTTCACAGTGCTGGGACCGCTATTGACAAAATTGCTGCTCCGGATCAAGAACAAGAAGAGATCGAACGAAAAGTATTGATTCGATTTGAATCGATCTGCAGAGTTCTTGGCCTGTGGAACGAGACCGTGATTCTCCAATCTGTTCAAGAGGCAGAACAGAGCTGGGCTCGAACCAAGTACGAGAAGATTGCACAGTCCATCTACGAGAAGCTCACTGGAAAGACAAAGGCTGGCAACTCTCTGAGACTTCAATCAGGGGTGCTGTCTCTATTCCAGTATGGAATTCTAACCTTGCCTCTAGCGTTGGAGACCTTTGCTCATGGATTTCATTCCTACGACAAAGACTTCCTCAGAGGTCTGAACAACAAACAACGCGGCCCGTTCTTCGATGCTCTTGGAGTAGAACTGGGAAAACTCTATCAGATCTCAGCCCCTGGAAACGCTAATGCATCAGCTGTTGAAAAATTGAAAATCCTTTTAGAATTGGAGAAAGTTCCCTCTCTTCGTACAGCTTTCATAGCTCTGGCCTACTCTATTCTGGCCAGCATTCGAACCGATATTGATCTGGACGAGTTGGCCGACTTCTTTGAAAAGTGTGTGAATGGATTCCGAATCAAATGGATCAACCCCGAACGATTCATGACTCAGCTGAGAACTTTGATTGAAACCGAGCTGAAAGACAGAACTTTCACTCTGGTGGATGTGTTCTCCCTGTTCCCAAAAATTATGACATCTCTTAACAATCCTCTCCTCAAGGTCTTTGGTACGAAGGATTCAGTTTCAGCTCTGAATGCTCTCCTAGAGAAGATGCAAGCAATCGGACACTGGAACATTGCCGTTGAGACTAGACTCTCTCCTGAAGAGAAGAAGGCGCTAGCGGAAGAGAAGAAGGCTTCGATTGAAGCATCCGCTTTCGCACAGCGAATGTCTGGAGGAAAATACCAAGATTTTGAGGGAAAGAGCAAGTCAGAACTGTTCAAAGCTGTTTGGAGTGAATCTGGTGATGACTGGCCCATCAAAAAATGGGTCAACCGTATGTCACAGAGATTGAAACTCGATGTCCTACAAGCGAGAGATAGATTGGAAAGCCTCTATCTAGACTCTTCTCGATTTAGCGAATTCAAGGCCCACTATCTAGAGCTGGTCTCGACTAAGATCGGAAAGGTTCAGCCTCTGCTCTACTATCCTAATGCAAAATCAAAGGGAGTGACAGTGGAATTGTCGGAGAAGGAGAACAGTTACTTCTGGGTCTCTTCCAAACGGAATGAGAAGATCGACAATCCTGTCCATCTCCTTCTCAACGGACTCAAGGATCGATATCCTCAGCTGAGAGTGCAGCAAGAAATGACAGCTCAAGAACTGGAGGCGTCCTCTCTACTCTCGGGCCTCCCCGACAGTCTCAGTGTCCATTTTAAGCGATTTGAACCTGGTTGGCCAGAAGGCCTTCGAGAAGGAAAGCTAGTCCTCAAACTTCTCAAGTTTGATGCGGTGAGAGTGAAAGAGCTCAGAAACATTCTGAAAGGGACAGCTATCCCATTTTTGGCTTTTTTGTTGCTCTGTAAAAGCGAACTCTCGACAAGTACACTATCCAGATTCAAGGCTTTTGCTCGTAGAATCAAAGCATGGAAAGTGGCTGCCGATCTAGCGTTGTTGGTCGATCTGCAAGAGGACATCCAACGCTCAGAACTCCCCGTTCTGAGAATCCTGGATCTATTCCTGTCCAATGAGGCTACAGTCGGATTCTTTGAACCTTTGATCAACAGGGTTCAAGTGTTCTGTGATCTTTTCAATGTCTCTGAGCACAACCTCTATGGACTTGTCTACTTTAAATGGGCAGCGTCGAAGAAGCAATCGCTTTCACTGGATGAGTTGATACTCTCTGCTGTTGAACCAGTGGTAGATCAGCTCAAGATCGACCTGAAAAAGGGTTTGAAAGCGATTGCCAACGAAGAAAAACGCCCCGAAGATGTGGAAATGAAAGAAGCAGTGGAAGAAGTAGAGATCGAAGAAGTGGAAGAAGAGAAAGTCACACCATCTCCTCCAGAATCAGCAGAATTAACTGAAAAGGACAGTGAAGAGGAAGAAGAGCAAGAAGTCTACAGAGAAGATGTCATTGTGATAGACAAGAAGTTGGTGTATTGCAATGGAGAGAATCAATTGAAACTTGCCTGTGAATGTAGACAGCTTCACTTCTGTGTGGGCGAGTGCATGCATCAAGAAAGATGTTAAAAGATAAAAGCAATCTCTTACAATGATATCATGATAATCTGCGATCAATGATATCATGTTATCCATGATATCATGATAAATCGTCAATAGAGAAATTCTCTAATGAAATTTTGTCCCAGGTATAAAAAGCCTTTAACCGGGGCAATTTACTGGTACTGCCCCGGTTAAAGGCCACTTTTTCGAGCGGTGGGTCGATTTGTACCAGTTATATCGGTTTTTCTAATAAAAGTACCATGCCCCTGTTCGAAGTCGACCCTCGACCCATCACTCGACCGTCACTTTCCACCATACACTAGGGTTAGGGATAGGATTGGGGCAAGGGTTAGGGATATCTCCTATCATGATATCATGGATAACCCGTATCATGATATCATCGCATTGAAGCGCGACGTCTTCAAAGTGGAACTATGCTCAATTCAGAAGCAATCGACCTCAACCACTTGGACGACACGATTACTTTCTGGTCAAAGCACGGACCTTACACATTCAATGCCTTGGTGGAACTGGTGCGAGAATGCGCAAAGGCTGGATTTAACATAGACGATGAACTGGATAGCGTTGCACACAAATTTCCGATGCCAGAATTCGAGAAGCTGTTAAACCCTCATGCAAATTTGAATTCTGCATTGATCCGAGATTGGGAGAAAGCGACCTGTGACTGGTCTTACAAAGGCGTCGATTTTCACAAGCTAAACTCAGATCAAAGGAGAGCACTCTCTGAAATTAGCTGTTATCATTCAGGACGCCTTGCATTTCTAGGCGATCTGCTAAACGAGGCCCACCTCTTACAAGTGCTCGACCTTGCCTGTGAGCTGGCTATCGAAGAAGTCAAAGAACGCAAAGCGAAAGAACACGGAAAGCGTGATAAGTCACCACAGCGCAGAAAGAAATAATAAAGCGAGATTTTAGTGTCCAATTAGATGGTCGTCGACGTAGTCGCTACACTTTTCAGCTGTCTTGACATAGGTTCCAGAGAGTGTCGACATGTCAGGTAATGGTGGAAGATAACACTCAGAACAACATGGAGCCTGGTAAGATGCTCCGTCTTTGTCTCTCCATTCACATAGTGGATTTGGAATAGGGCTTGTTGACTGACATCCGGCACAGTGAAATTCACAGATCTTGAAACTGTCCAATGAATTGACTGTTACAATTCCATGAGGAGATTTAACCCCACATCTTCGACAATCTGTAGTCGGGTCGATTGTAATCCATTCATTTCGATCTACATGAAGGACCGCAATGAAGCGAGAAACATCCTCGCCTGAATTCTCTACGCTTTCTCTACTCATCTTTCCTTTTTCCTTTTGACTCTGAGACAATCTAAATCCAAAACTTTGATCGCCTCATTGGTGAGCATTCTCTTGCGCTGATGTTAATATTCCCTTGTGATGTTTTTGTGCTTAGAGCACAAGACAGTTTATCCAATCCTCGACAGGAGCACCCGCAGCGCCAATCGCCTCACTGTTGCATGTAAGCATTTGTTTGCTTTTTCTGTCCATTCGTTGTTCACGGTAGAACAAGACGCAGAACGGAGGTACCAGTGCGACAAACAGCTTCAGACAGACTATGTTTTCCTGATTTAGACAGTTCAACTTGCGTTCATGCATGGCCGCGAGAGTGCTCACGGGCACAACGAGTTCCATAAAACCAGAAATCTCAATCAGATCTCCGCCTCGTTTTGACTCCAGTTTTCCCAGTGGAGTTGTATTGCAGTGTAGTTCAGCGCAGCAGAGAAATCCATCAAGCGATCGGTCTGTGTAATGCAGGTAGAGAAAGTTACGGCTTTTGCGCTTTTGTTCATATCTAAGTTCTACAACGGGTAGTCCACGCTGTTGATGCAGGATCGGCCTTCCGTGGCGATCAACCAGGCGGAATGCCAAGGGATTAGAGACCATCGCATTCAAAAGACGCAGTTCCGCGTCGTTAAACAGCGGTGGATAATCGATTGGATCCAACCCTTCAAAGGGCTCTGTGACCAAGAACAACGGTTGCTTATCTGTTGGCACTTGCATTATTTGAGTTGCCAAGTTCGAATTGCTCGAGTTACTCTTCTGTCTCAATTAAAACTTTAATCACCTCCTTGGTGAGCGCTCTCGTGAACTGATGTTGATATGTCCTTGTGCAGTTTTTGTGTTCCGGACCGTCTGACAAGCTTTTATGGTGATGCTCCCCTGTGAGGCTTTTATGTCTCCGATGTTCCCAGCCCTATCTATGTTGATCGAGCCTTGAGAGACTTTCAAAGTGGTAACATCTTGACAACTCTTGACAGTGAGATCTCCTTGAGATACTCTCACTTCGGTTATTGAGCCAGCGGCTGTAACGTTGAGAGTGATGTTTGTCCCCTGTGGAAGGACCACCGATTCTAGCTTTTCTCCGTCTTTGTTGAACGCAATCAGTTCAAGCTTATCTGCGGGCTGGGATGTGTAGTCACTGATCACTGCATCTCCGATAATGACAAGCGATCCGCCGGCATAATTTCCGCTAGCAATGCTTTGTCTGCTTCTTACACCCCAAGTGCAACAGCTACAAACACGGTTCTTGTACCTTCTTCCATCACAACACCAACGAATGTAATAACCAAGGCTGAATCCCACGAAAAAGACAAATAACACATTGACTGGATCGACTTCGTCCATTCTTGAGCTTTGACTTAGAAATTTTTAGCCGGGTGACTCTCGTGGAAATTTTTGAAATAATTATTTTCTAAAATGATAGAGCAGCGAGTAGAGAAGAATCTGGAGAGTGATTAGAAACAACTCCGAGTCACCTAGGAATTTTTCTGACAGAGATAGGGCCTGTCTAAGGGCAGGCTTGGACTTAGAAAAAAAATGGCCCATTTGACTCTCGCGGAAAATTTTGAAATTTCTGAAATGATAGATTAGAATGCAGAGAACACTCTGAAACAACTCCGAGGCTCTGGAGACTCTTCGTTAGGAAGATACAAGGGTTACAAGGTTTTATCATGATATCATGATAAAAATTTTCAACCTTGAAAATTGTCAAAGGGTATTGTCGTTCACTTTGAAATTCAAATAGAGTGTTGGAGTACACTTGTATCTATGAGCAAAAGATCAGCAGATGAGCTAGACAATCCAACCAGACACGAAGGCAAACGTGTCTGGGATGCTAAAGAAGAATTCTACAGAGCTGCAAGAGAGTGTCTGGAGAGATGGAGAGCCAAGCTCGCTGATCTATCCAATCCTGATGGCGGAGAGTGGAAGCTCGTTATCCTCCCGGCCCGTGTTAAACAAAATTGGCAAGCGAAAAAGAGCTCCCTGTTGATCGATCAGGAATGGAACTACCTTGAATATCTCGAGAGCAACTCTGATCCTCTAGTTCGTTACGCGAATCGCCTTTCCAATCTCACTCCTCCTGATGCTTCATTTCTGGGAAAAGCAAACATCCGTTACATCATCAATGAAAGCAGGTCCTTTGTCGAACTTCCAAAGCTCAAATATTTTGGAGAACCTCGGCCAGAATGGATATTTTCCAAACTTGATTTTGTTTTCGGAGTGGGTGTAGAAAGGAAAGTCCGGGATGTTGAAGAGGAACGGTTTGCGGCCTATGGAGCGGAAGGCTACGGGAGACAGCTCAACGAATTCGCTTCCAAAGAGGTCGAATTTCTAGAGGAGTTAAAACGACGTACAGAAGAGCGACTGAAACGGGTTAAAACAAGCCAACAATCCTTAGCATTTTGCTACCCATTCACTCACTTTGTCAAGAAATCCGAGAGACCAGGAGTATAACTCAGGCCTTGGATTTAAATCTTTGAGAATAAAGAACTTCAGAGCTGTCCGATAATCAGATAATGGAGAACGACTTTGATTCAGATGAAGGATACGCTGAAGATCACCCTCTCCATGTGAAAGCGATGACCTTTCGTGCAGCCTTTCTGACAAAAAACGGATACGACCCGTCAGATGTCGAAGATGTCCAAGGGATGTCCTATGATGTCGGTGAACGTCTCACTCAAGACTTTCGAAAGTATGTGCTAAGTCAAGTCGACCTGCCAACAGGGCTAGAGATGGATCGGGACTCGTCTCTCTGGAGAAATGTAATCCTACTCGAGTGAAATGATATAGCTATCTTTACTTTCGTCTTCTCTGTGGCTGTTGCGGTTTCGGTTCCAAGTCGAACGGAATCCAATCACGATCTAAGCTTTGAGCAGTGATTCCCCATTTCCCCACCATCGTCATCGGAGTCCATTGCCGCTCTTGAGATAGCTGTTCTCTTTGCTGTAGAGTTAACTTCAAACGATGAAGATCGGCTCGAGTGGGAGACAGGGCAGACTGCACCTGAAAAGGGATTGCATGGAGGTCCATAAGAAATGCAAAGTCGGCTCCGAGATCAATCAACTGAGTCATGTTAAGTCCAATCGCTTTCATCTCTGGTAGACTGAACTTGCATCGGAGGAAATCCTGAGCTGTGAACTTGAGAGCATAGCAGACGTGTCCCAAGGGCTGTTTGTACAGCTCAGCCAACTCTCGCACGTCCCACTTCTGTCCGAATAGTGCTTTGTCCATGTCCAATTTACAAAAGAATTCATACTGGGGCACAAGCTGGTGGATTTCTGCTAACGAGTAGCCAGCCTTTCTGAAATCTCTGAGCTTGACCTCTGCAATTTCAAAGTCGGCAAACTCCACTTTGTCTTTGAGAAGTTCATCCACTTTACAGTGCGATGCAATTCTCTGATAGAGACCAACGGAAACAGGAACCGAACGAGCAGAGGATTTGTAGGTCTGTCCTCCATCATAGCTAGCGCCTTTAGGCATAGGAGGGGCAGTGGAAGGCAGTTCGAGAAAGCCAGCCGCTGAAATGTGACCAGTGTCTTCCTCTGGTTCGTACTCGAAGCCTTCGAAAGCAGGGATGTAGGTTTCGATCCGCTGTAGGATTCTCTCGAAACGACCAGGTGGTTTCAGTTCGACTTTTGGTTTTTTCTGAGTCTCCTCGTCTGGAGGAGCGAGTGGGTAAGCAACAAGACTCTGTGGAGGAACGGGTGGTTCGGGAGGCTTCTCTGGCTCTTTCCCTCCAGGGTAGATGGGCGGATAGGAATCTGGCGGGTTTAAGTAAAGATAGGTCTCGCTGACAGGAAGACGTATCTCTGTCTCTGTCATCTGTGTAACTCCTTGTCTATCATAAAAGAGCTTTATATAAAGAGGTTAAAATCCAAGATAGCGTTTTCTCAACTCAATTGCAAAGAAGGAAGGCTAATGCAAAGAGGTTTCAGTCGGCGGAGCACTGGCAAAAAGGACCGAATAGCAAAAGACAAGGAACAGAGTAGCTAACGTGGCTCCCAGTATCATCCCCACAACAAAACTTTTCTCGTTACTCTTGGATCGACTTTGACTAAGACGGATTTCTGGTGCCACCTCTTCGTCCATTTTGCTCACAGGACTGATAAATTATTCCGGATGCAAAACTATGTTTTGATCAATCTGGAAAAGAAAGCACTGATTGGTGAACACTTGTCGATCCATCTAAAAAGACCACTACGACTACTATATGACGCATAGAAAAGCAGTGCGCTTAGTGCTCAACAACGTGGAGCATAATATCACATTGACATATCGCACTGGCGACAACCCAGCAGCCGTATGGAGTTCTGGCAATCCTAGCCCTCCTATTGGCTATGGAGAGTTTCTGAAACTTTATAATAGATCTTTGCAAGGGATCACTATGGAGCGGATGGAGCGATGGGAAGAATACTGTACCTGGAAACACCATCGTATGCATCCCGAATGGTTCAAAGACCGCGACCAAACCAGCGGCTGAGGTAACTGAATTGGAATAAACATATGAAAAAAAAAGAGAAAGACTATTTTAGTTTTCTTCTCTTGGGTGAAGCATCTCTATTGAGGGATGTATCTCTTTTTGGAAGAGGTGGAGTCAAAGAAGAAATGCAGTCATGGAATTCTTTCAGCCATTCTGCTCTTGACAGAACTACTGCCACGCGTGGAAGGATTGGACCGAGGTCAAACCTCCAATACTTAAGTGTTCTAATGTCTTGACCGTCAATGTCATAACCAAATTCTGCGTGTTCGTCAATACCCTTAGAAAATCTCCATCGGAGTCCAATGCGTTCACATGTATTAGTCATATACGGGTGTTGCCAGTAGGTCAGACCATACCAACCAAACGCCCTGAAAAGCTTTTCGATCTCGTGTTCTATCGACAGAAAATGATAATACACTTTTAGCTTGTCGATCCACCGTCTTTCGGGATATTTTTTCATATTATGTGATGCCACGCCAAAGCCAGAGTCTCTGTGGATAATAACATACTCGAGACTCCCGGTATCACAAAGCACGGGTTTGCCTCCATCGACGGAGCGGAGTTTTTGTTTGGGGAAAATGGCATACTCTTTAGAACTGACTGGATCACTGGTATCTTGTATGTCGATCCAGAAATCGCCCTGTGAAACGACAACCATAGGTTTCAAGGGCTCCCAGTCCAGATTCACGCGTTGCATGTGCTGTTCGAAAATAAACTCTGCCTTCAACCGTGGAGGCAGGTGTCGAATTAAGGCATCTCTCTCGCATGATTCTAAGCCTAGACCTAAGACTGGATAGGCGTTGAGAAAGGATCGACTCAGCGCTGGTCCGATTTGCATTTGACGGTCTGGGTGTAACATGATATCATGTATTATCAAACTCATGATATCATGTTAATCATGATACCATCGATTCTCTAGGTATCATGGTCGTTCTTGAATGTTGCGACTGCCTTCCTATGGGATTTATTAGAGAAATCGATATAATTGGTACAAACCCGGAAGTACTCACCAATTCTTGGCAAAGTAAGACCGTATCCCTAACCCTAGCGACAGAATTAGCTGGGGCAATTTTTGGCTTATAATTTACTCGATCATGATATCATCCGTTTTCAACCGTTTGCATGAAATACTCTCCAACTCGGAAGACCTTTTAGTTGGAGGCCTTTTGAGTGTCCATGGAGTATCAGTTTCCAAGATGTTGATAATTTCTATCGTGGTTCTATTTGAAATTAAAACTTTCCATTCAGCATTTACATCTGGAAGTTTCAACAAAGAAGTTTTCCATTTGCTGTGCTCTTTCTTTTTGTACGGGCTTGGATTCTTTTTGTAAGTTGTACGAGTGTACTCTTGTAATTCTTTGAATATTTTGTGAATAATATATCTTGTATTGTTCGCAGGTGGTACACGCATCAAGGCCCGTGCCATGTTCCGGAGCCTCTTTATTGCTCCAAACTCTACGAGTGGATGTCTGGTATGTGCAAACCAGAGATCGACTACATCGATTATGTTCATACTTCTTTGTCCAGACGAGAAAGGATTCAAAACGAACGAGGCACTACCATGTGAAATCACTGTCCAATTTTTTTCCAACAATGCTATTTCCCAATACGGGTCGCTTCTTCTCATCAATCCATTGCACATGTATTTGAATGTAATTTTGCGTAGGGCAATTCTGCGCAGATTGCGTGAAACATTCAATAAAGAGGCGAGGAAGTTGACGGGAAGTGTGAAAATTGTTGCAAAGATCGAGAAAATGTTTTCTGCTTCGTTCAGAGGGTCAAGGGGACGCTTCCCTTGATAGAGATATTTAGCAGTCCTTTCTAAGAACCATGTTTTATCGTTCATAGTGCAATGTTTTAACGCAAGCGAATATCATCTATGAGCACGTTCAGGAGTATAGTCATGATATCATTGAAAATTCTACACTCTTCAGAAGTTAAAATGGAAAAGCGTGCAGCCGAGTCAGAGTCTGAGGCGAAACGTCAGAAAATCACCGAGTCTGTTTTCAGGCTTTTAAATAAAGATCTCACGGAATGGAAATCTAAACTGACAAAATTTGCCACTGAGAATCCGACCTCTGAGAGCAAATGGAAGCTTGTGTTTTTCTCCCAGGATCAAGGTTGGGGTGAGCAAAACTGTCTTTATAGTTTTGGGAGTCCTCCATCCAGTGAAAAGGAGTGGAAGTTCGAGGAGTACGAATTCAAAGTTCAGAATATGGGTGGAAAGGTTATTGCATATGCAAATCTGCCTGCACAACTCTGTCCTGCACTTTGCATCTCTGAAAGGCGTCTCCAGTTGTTTGGCTTTGTCTACGTTATTTGTCCCATCGACTTCAAACTTCCAAAGTCACGTCAGCAACTGGTCGATGATTTCGCCGCGGTAACCTACGGTGCCGACGAGGTTAGATTACATCCGAGAAGTAGACTCCTTGAAAATCTTCCGATTCCCAAGAATTTCACTGGCCAAGTAGATCTTGATGATTTGGATTACATCTACGCTTTGTACGACGAGTCCAGATCTCGCGAGACCAAAGACCTGGAAGAAATCGACAAAGAAATCGAACGATTACAGAAGCAGAGAGCAGATCTCAAATATCTTCTAAAGATCAAGCGTGGAATTATCGGACCTCCAGCGACAGTAAAAAGAGAAAGCGATTCAAGCGAAATGAAACATTAAAAAGGCCATGTTATCATGCACAAAAAAGTATCATGATATTATTGATGAATTCCATTCTCATCTCTAGTAAAAATGGAAAAGCGAGCAGCTGAACAGGAGTCCGAGACAAAACGACAGAAGGTCTCTGAGCGTGTCTATGATATTTTAAACCAAGATCTCGCGGAATGGAAAGCTCGATTGTCAAAGGTTGCCACTGCGACGGTATCCTCTGAGAGCAAATGGAAACTTGTCTTTTTCTCCGAAGATCAAGGTTGGGGCAATTCTCTTTATAGCTATCCAACCGAGCCTCTCAACCCATGGAAATTTGAGGAGTATGAAACGACCCTTCAAAACATGGGTGGAACTCAGATCGCTTTTGCAAAAACTCAAGAAGATCTTGCCCCGGCGAGTATTTTGGCTGAAAAGAGACTCCAACTCTTTGGATTTGTCTATGTCATTTGCCCCATTGATCTCAAACTTACCAAATCCCGAAGAAAACTATCCGAGAAGTTTGGAAATGTGACCTACGGAAACACAGAGTCCAGGTTTAATGCTCGATCAATCGCGGCAGGAGAATCCCTGCTCATTCCTGAATTGTACTGTTGCCCCGAGGATGGGAAAATCGATCTCGAGGATCCAGATTACATTGATGCCATCTACGGAGAGTACGGACCAAGAGGACAAGACGAAGCCGTTGAATGGCATCGACGGGAGGTAGAGGACATCGAAAAAATTGAAAGACAGATCTACGAGCTTATGAAAAAACAAAGGCAACTGATTCGGCTCTATGAAACAAGGCGTGAAATCTCTGACACATCCTCTCGTCCGGGTAGTTCTCCGTACAAGTCGAATAGAAGATATGAACCAACAAACGACGACTGTCTCGAGGGGAGCGAATCAAGCGAGATTTGACGCTAAACCTCTTACTGGCTGATTTATTTTAACTTTCCCGAGATCAGTGGATGTTTTCTGTCTTCCTGGGCATCTGCATAGAGTTGGAATAAGTCGTAGACAAACACTTCCACAGGGCTGATCCAAACGTAGAGTAGATTGGCAAATTTGCGGGCATGTTTGATTGGCTCTTGTACGCTCAGCAGTTCCTCTTCAGACAGAAAAAGCTTAAACACTGTTCTTCCGTAGCGAAATAGATTAGCCTGCGACCAAAAGAGCACAGAGTTCACGTACGGATCCTCTGGGTCCAAACGATCAGAAGCAATCCAATAATCTTTTCTAGAGTGTTCGTCCATAGGTCGTATGCTATTGGAATCGGTGACGAAAGGTTCGTCGGCATATGCTTGATAGACAAACGGTCTCTGATGCGACACTGCCAGATTGCTCTTCACTATTTGATTGACAAATACGATATCCTTGTCGTCGCTGTAGGGCCATCCGACAACCGTGAGATCGAGATCCGAGTGCCTTATCAGTACACCCCGGTCGCTGTCCATAATCCTCAGTCCAGAGCCGAGTTGGATATCGATTTCATACAAATGGGAACTGGAGAATCTGTCTCGCAGCTGATCTATGGTCAGGACTCCGTTGTGCTGACCCGCCATCTCAAACAGAACATCGATTGGAATTGTGAGAGACTTTCTGAGAGCGACCCCGGGAATTGGAGGGGCGAAGAAAGCCAAAGAACCATTGTCCAACACTCCTTTTAGAATCATACCACGTCCGAAATTGATCACTATCGGTGCAGGCGTACGCCATCTATTCTCGTAGCACAGCATTTCATCAAAGAGAAAACCTTGATTCGCTGTGGTTCCCATGATCACAATTCCCCTCGGGAGAGACACTCTGTATGCCTGATCTTGAATGGGGATTCGGGACGTGAAAATAGTGTTTTCTCCAGTTGCGAGATTGAGATAGGAAATCTCGGCATCGCTTCCAAAGTCAACCACGGTCCAGCCAGTGTCATTGAGCTGATGTTGTTCTCCTGCTTCAATGTGAGTGTTGACTTTCTCCCGTTTGATCAACTGGAGATCTTCTTTTTGTCTGACCCTTCCTACGGCTAACTTGTCGAGATGAACAGCGAGAGCTCGGGCCTTTTGATAGAGCAAGTAGAATCCGCTGACCAATTTGACCTCCTCTCCGAGACTCGTTGTGCTTTTGTGGGTTTGTGATTGTAGTTCTTCAAGTACGCCCTTTTTGAGCGTCCCATTCTCAGTCTCTTTCTCCCAATACTCTGGATACTCGAGGATCAGCTTTCGTTTCCAGAGTAGAGTAGCCTGCTTCAGTGCATGGGCAAGCAGTGGCACAGCCTCCATGTAGGCTGCAATTTTGTCCATATTCAGACCCCACATATCATCAGCAACTTCTTCAGCAATGATCTTCCAGAAGTTGACGACATGCTTGATCTTCTTGTGTTTCGATGTTTGTCTGTCAACTGTCTCGCTCAGTCTAGCCAATCTCTTGCCGAGTGCTTCGGATCTAGCTTCTTCATCTCTGTCTGGATGCTGCAAAGCTGCGAGCATGTCCGCCGTGAATTGACGCTCCAGTTCAATGACTCGTTCAAGTTCATCGATGTCCACAACAAACTCTCCTTCTTCGTCGGTCAACTCTCCCTCCTCTTTTTCCATTGTCTGCGAGAAGGAGGATGGGGCAGAGTTAAATGCTCTACGTGTTGTATTTTTGTCTGCTTTGTCCAAGAAACAGAATTCACATTCTCTGAGACAAGAAAATGAATCTGCATCTTAAGCTTTGGCTTCCTCTGGTACTCTTGGCGATTCTCAGCAACATCCTCACTTCAAACAAAGGAGTCATCTCTTCCTCGTTGCAAGCGTTTGCCCAGAAACAAGCCACACGAACTAGCTTCACTCTTGCTACTCTGAACACTGTAGTACACAGTTATTTCAGCGCCACAATTCAACTGTGGGTGTTTACAATTCTCGTTGGAGCGGAGTTCGATGCTAGGAGAGGATTCCCAGTTGACCACTCTCAAATCTATTCCAGTGCTCGAGAGGTTGCAATCTTTGTAGAAGCAACTCTGCCAGGACCTCTTCAATCGACTCTAAAATCACGATCTCCTCCAATCACTGACAAGCTGAATACCCGACTCAACAGTGCAGTGCTTGCTCCTTTGACAATAGTCGCTTTCGTATGCTTTGTCCTGGAGGTTGGACTCATCATCAGTCAGATAACAGCATGGCTACTTAGACTCTACCAAGGCCGGGGAGTTAAAGAGGATTAAACGAGGTTTACTTAGCAATCTTTGGTAAAGAAGGCTGGAAGAGAGAGCAAGAACAGGCCCAAGTAAATTTTCATCGTGGCGTTGTAAGTAGGCCGAGTGAGAAATTCCAGAATTCCGACAATACAATCGATAGTAAAAAGACTAGCCGCAGAGCCATCGAAATAACATGCATTCCAGGCGTAGAGTCTGAGGAGATGATATAGACGAATAAGACATGCCACTCCCAATGCGAATTGTTCAACGTCAAGCTCTGAGAGTTTGATCATTTCGGCGAATGAAATTTTCTATGAACAGTCAATTCAATTCAGGGGTCCGAGCTGCCCCGTTGTTTAATATTTTAGTTAAGGGAAAATCCGACTCATGGTGGCAAATAGCTGATATGTGCATAGCAGCCAGCGCCCAACAGATCTTTGCCGTTGATCCAGAGGGCCAGATAGATTTCCCCTGTCTGCTCGTCGAACTCGAGAGAGGCCTCGAAAAACATTCCCGGTCGAGAGTAGGACACCCCGCCGAGACAGATGAAATTTTTGTTTCGAACTCCACAGCACACAGTGTAGTAACGGAGATTTTCGTACGGGATCGAAAGCAGAGATCCCGTGGCTGGATGTCTCTCTTGCACTTGGATCTCGTTGCCAGTTGAGAATGCATAACTAAGAGAGGCGATGTTGATGGGATTGCTCCCAGAGGAGACTTGCGCGCTTTCGACCTGGTGATACTGATCGAGAGGAGATTGTTGTAGAGACTGCACTGATTCGGCTGAGCCGTGAGAGGAGTCGTTATGGTCTTCATTGTCCAAGAGCACAACAACAGCGTAGATTACAATGCCAAGAATGAGAAGGGCCACAATGCCGATTAGCGCGGGTATGATGTAGGAGTTGGATTTTTTACGCTTCTTTTTGCTTCGCTCAGGACTGATGCTTGAGCCGCGTTGTTTTTGTTGTTGAATTCTGAGTGGTTCGTTTGAGGTTGCTTTAAGCAGCTGTCTATCATCTTCGGTGAGACGTATATCATGCTGCGTCGTCCGTTTGCCTGGTGGAGCTTTGAAAATGTGGGCCATTCAGCTACAGGGGCATAGTTCTAGAGGGGTGTGGAAAAGGGGGAGTGTCTGAAACGCAAGTTCTCCTTTCTTCTAGAAAACAACGAAAACAGCGATTACAAGAAGAACACGGACTGGCTATAAAGGCTGTGGAAACGGGCGTTCCAAGGATTTATCTCGTCGGCAGCAGTGATAGAGACTTATCAAAGCTTGGCTGGCAAAGCGCTTAATAAAAGAACAAAGGTCTGTGAGCTAGCATAACCGAGCGAACCAGGCTGGGCCCGTGATGGGCTATTACCTGCCCTATGTCTACTGCAATCTCCCCTCACATCCTCTCAGCGGGGCAGCGCTGCTGGGGATCGTGGCATTCGCGCAGACACTCTCACTGGTGCTGACAGGCGTTTCTGCTGTGAACAACGATCTGGCGCTAGCATTCTTGCTCGTATGGTGCTACTACTTTCTCCTCTTCTACAGCACTGCTCTCTCAGAGGAATTTCCCCAGCCAAGTCCAGTCTGCACTCTTCTAGAAGATCCAGCTCTCGAAGCTCTCAGACCGTCCGGCTTTCCCTCGTGGGAGACTCTCTCGATTTTCACTCTGAGTACATTCGTGCTTCTAAATCAATTTCTCACACAGAGAACGTTACCAATTCTCATCTGGGCTCTGTTGATTCTGTGTCCATTTGTCACTGTTCTCGCTCTATACTTGACAGACAACGAAACCCTGGAACAGTTGCTCATCTCTCTCACAATTGGAATTGGATTCGGAATTTTCTGGGCAATTCGCTATCATTTCTTTTTGAAATGGTACATCTTTGGAACGTTTGAGCGAGAGTTTCTCAAAAAGCTGTTTCAATTCCAACCACTTACAGCTGTATTCGGTCAAAGAGAGGACTACGAAGATCATGATATCATTATGTGGCGCAATTTTCCTCAGTCAGAGAAAAGCAAAAGCCCTTCGCAACTCGAAGAGGCGAGCATACTCTTCAAAACTAAACATAAACTATAGCACTCGGGAAAGCGCGGACAAATGGCAGAGAGGACTCCGGTTGGAAAAGCGATTGTCATTGGAGGATGTATGTTCTCTGGAAAGACTGACGAATTGATCCGTCGTATGAAAATCTACAAACAACAGCCAGGTTTGGTTGTAACACTGGTGAGGCCGGAGAGAGATACTCGCTCCAATGGGATTACAACACACACGGATAGCTTCGGCCTTCGGAGCAGTGTGGATGCTCTCTGTTGCAAAGATCTAGAAGAGTTGAGAGAAATACTTTTTTCATCAGATGTGATTGGAGTCGATGAGTGTCAATTCCTGCCCGGTTCAGCGAGCATAATACGAGAACTCGTCGTCAAAGGGAAGGTTGTCATAGTGGCTATGCTCACTGCTACCTTTGAACAAAAGCCGTGGCCCAATTCCCCGCTCTCAGAGCTGATGTGCTTTGCTAAGTTCAAATCCACAACTGCGGTTTGCAATTTCTGTGGCTCTCCGGGTGCTACCTGTTCCTATCGCCGGAACACTTCGAAAGAACTCGTTCAAGTTGGTGCCAAGGACAGCTACCTGGCGGCCTGTCTTGCGTGCTATGACAGGGTGACTGCACCTCCCGTTATGACAGAAGGAGTTAAGGATTAGATTAAAATCGGCTGTACGAAAGTCATTTTTAACCAGCATGAAACGTCTAACTTCCGATGAAAAAGACAAACGTGCTCATCAGTCTTCCAAACGTTCTAAAAGATCGATTCAATGTGTAGATTGTCTACATTCTTTCGAAGAGAGTGACACGGTTTGGTGCAGGAAGATCAACAAAGAAGAACGACATCGCATTTGTAGAGATTGTTCAAGAGTGTGCATGTTATGCCAGGCAACGACATGTCTTGATTGTGCTGACATGTGTGAAATATGTAGAGGGTTTCACTGCTACGACTGTGCAGATGATTCAGTCGAAGGTATGCACATATGCGACGACTACGGGAAGAAGGTCTTTGGCTGTTTTGAATGTCATGGCGCTGTTCGAAAAAGAAGAAGAATCCAAATGCAACTGTACTTTGCTCTTGCTTTGGCATGTCCACCTCCTGTTGTAGATTCAATTTGTCATACATGGGATCGCACTCTAGCTCAGCTGGAATGTCCAGATTTCATGTACAGCTTTGAAAATCACGACCTTTGACACCCTCTTGGACCACCCGCCAAAAAGTCAGGGGTCCACCGGAAAATAATAAGAACGCACCGATGCACTATGACGATGTACAAAGTAATCATCATCTATTCAGCGAGGTTTGGGATATCCCAGAGGTCAAAACACCCCTTTTTGAGCTTTAGGTGCAATAAAAGTTAACCGCCGTTTGATGTCTCTCGTATAAACTACCCACTCGGCCTCGAAATTCCGACCAACTGGGGGTGGGTACTTTTATTTGAGAAATCGATATAATTGGTACAAATTGAAAAGTTTTCACTAGTTTTTGGCAAACTAATCCGATAAAGACCGTAAATTATTTAATAGAGACCTCGCCTAATCTCTGGGATATCCCAGGGTCGACCCATAAATGATGATCGTGACGTCACTATGACGAAATGACGTAATCATGTCCGTGCGTATTATGGGATTATTGGTCTCGTGTAATTTATGCGAGAGTGCGACCCAAAATTAAGAAAATAGAGATAGGCTCTAGTTAATACTCGTTTATTATTTCGGTGTTAAAACTCAACCAGCTTCCACAAAGCTTTCACGTGTCTGTCGCCTTTGATCCCGATTTGATTCAGCATTGCTTGAAACGAGTAGATCAACGGGCCGGCCACGAGTAGAATCACCTCTTGGCTAAAATACTCGAGCTTGAAGAGCAGAAAGGCGATGGGCGGCGTTTTTGCTAGACGCCTACTCGTATAGCCAAGATTCATTTATTAGTAGTCAGATTGTCAAGGCCTTCGCTCTTGAGCCACTCTCTCAGTGATCGGTCGTCTCCGCCTTTGAACATCAGCTCAAAGGTCAAGGGGAGAATCGCTTTCATCTGTTTAAACAGCGTCAAATGACTCTGCCGCTCCATTCGTACCATCTTGAGTTCTCTGATTGATTGACATTCTGTGATTTTTGCTGTAAGGGTGGTCCCAGGTTTGGTGTTGGGATGAAAGCATTCATCGCCAAACCAATGGGTCAAAAACTGCTGGATCTCGGAGCAGAGTTGCCTCAATTCTCCGATTCTGGAAGCCTCGTTCGCTACCTGGGTTTTGATTGCCTGAATCAGGGCGTCCCGGTTTGTGACATCGTTAAAATTGGTCTCCAGCTCTTCGAGTGAGAATCTTTCAGCGTTTCCCAGCACCTCGTAATCGATAAAGATCTCCTTCCAGGGTGCAGCTAACAATTCTATTGTGTACGAGAACGTTCCGCTGGAGATCTCAAACGAGCGAGGAACGGGTTGATTGTCCAGGGATTTTCTGTCCTCTTCGATTGTGCCTAGATACTCCCCTATCAGAACAATGTCTCGGAGTTGTTGCTCTGTAAGTGGAGGTGCGGTGGGCTTCGGATCAAAGGCGTTGAAAGAGCGACCTTCCTTAGAAGGTTTTAAACGTTTGATGGCTGTGACAACCTCGTCATTCAGCCGCTTTAACATCGCTGGTAATCTCAACTGTCCAAGGGCATCTCCCTTGATGGTATCATGATGAACTTAGAACATGATATCATGACACGTAGAGTCATACCAATAACATCGTGGAGATTTTAGTGGCAAAAAAGTTTACAATCCAGTGCTTCCAACTGTGAGATAGCCTCTCCGTCGGTCAATTCGACTCAGGACAAGACAACCCAACACCACGATCAAAAACATTGCGAACGTAGCGCCTGCCACTCCGAATACAATCCAAAGAGAATCATGCGTTTTGGCGCTTTTCGAGAGGTCGACCAGCGAGTAGGAGGCGTTACTCTGAGCGATTTCAATGTACAAGAATTTCCCCATCCAACTTTCACAACACCCTCCGTCTGTGTTGTAGCATCCTCCGGGCACCGGTGCAGAGATGTTAATGTAGGGTGCGTCGTCTTCACCGACAAACTGGAAGCTCACATCAATAGTTCCGCTTGTGGTGTGTCCCGCTGAGTCGTCGTAGTTGGAGTTACAATTGGAAGTGCTAGTAATGTAGCCGCGAGCATTGTAGATGAAAGGGTCATCGAAATAGAGAGAGAAGACCTCAACCGTGCCCCAGAGATCAAGAGCGAGGATTGTGATGTAGAAAATCACAAAGAGAAACCACTTCGCGCATTCATTCATGTTGTATTGCTGTATTCTGGATTTGTTATCCACGTTTGAGAATCCAATTCTCCCTTTTTGGACTGATTTAATGCAAGCTAGTTAAACGGGGGTTTTTGCAAATCATTATCAACAACTCAAAAATATTACCCACTGTGAAAGGAATCGATGCGTTGTTGGAAGTGCGGAGAGCCGAGTTACAGCACATGCTCTGTTTGTCTAGGTGAATTTTGCGAGATTTGTGCATCCTCTAAGCTGAGCATTCGACAGCGCTCCAGTCTCTGCGTTAACAGGTCAGCTTGCAAGAAGCGCCTGGTGGCGGGGATTGAAACTGCGAAATTTAATCTACAAGTACTGGAGAGTAATTTAGCGAAGTTTGACGAAATCTAGAGTAAAATTCTCAGTCTAATGTTGACGCTTTTTATGAGAGTCATTATCAACAATCCAGAATAATAACCAGTGTGAAATGGTTTGGATTGGACTCAGCGGGAAGAAAGAATCCGGGAAGACAACTGTGACCAGGACGATTCAAGAGGCTCGGCCCTGGTTCGAGGAAAGAACTTTCGCTGGCCCTCTGAAAGAGATTGTCAAGATCGCTTTCAACTGGGAGGATAAGAATTTGATTGATGGTCCAGACAAAGAGACCGTAGATCCGCGTTGGGGGTTTGCCCCCAGATTCCCGCTCCAACACATGGGCACTGAGTACTTCCGCAATACGTATGACAAGTGGTTCTGGATCAAGAATTTAAAACATCGATTGGAGAAAGACAAACCCACAGATCTCATTATCAGCGATGTTCGATTCCCTGAAGAGATTGAATTCGTCCGCAGTCAGGGTGGTCAAGTCTGGCGAATCGACCGTCCCGGTCATGTCAACAAAGATCAACACGTCTCAGAGACAGCTCTTGATAATCGCACTGACTGGGATTATCTCATTGTCAACGACGGAAGTCTAGAAGATCTGAAGAACAAAATTCTAGAGAAGCTGAAAGAGATTGACCCGGTAGAGCAAGACCCAGAGGAGGCTAAATGGCTTTAAACACTCTCCTTCTTTATTCTATAAGAATCGTTTCTGTCACTGCGTCTCCGTTGATCTTAACTGTGTGTTCTGCTCTGGGGGCTGGACTGTTCTCTATCAAATCTGATGTGGCAGTGTGACTGATCATATCCGCTTTGCAGTAGACCCAGCCACAGTTAGACGCGGGGCATTCAAGCTTGAAATCCTCCAGCTGAAGTCTAGGCGTTGGACGATAGAATTTCTTAGCATTCGAAACGTAACACTCCTCATGCATGGCCCCTCTGTGTACACACTTTGCAAAAAAGACTATGATTTGGTTCAGTATTGATGCCCCACAGAGTAGACAATTCTCTGAGAATTTGAGTCCTGCTTTGCTGGGCTGGAGCTGGACGTCTTCTTCTTTGGGTGGGATAGGGGCTGAGACAACTCTGTCTTTGAGTACTTCATCGAGGTCATGCTCGAGTAGAAACTGTGTCTCTGTGTACTCCAGCATCAGCCCTACAACTCGGCGTATTCCTCCTATTCTGTCGATTTGAGTTTGTCCCAGCCGCAGTTTAGGCTGTTCGTGCAACGTGCATAGATTATTGTAGACAGCAATTACGCTTTTGAGTTTTTTGATCGAGGTACACGAAAGCCAATCAGTGAAAGGTGGAAACGATCCAGCAGCGGCTTTGCATTGCAGTCCTAATTGAGTACGAAAAGTCTCAGTCATGAAAAGTCCTTTGTTAACATAGCCATCCGGAAAGCGAAGAAATTTGATTGTTTCGTCGATGTTGTTAAGAGGAGACAGCGTATACTTCTGAATCAAATCCTTCAGTTTGAGGGCTATTCTACCATTGATTCTAGCGGTGTGACACAGCTCGTAGTCTGGTTTCATCAACGCTTCGCGGATGATGTCTACAACATCTGGATCGACCAGAGGATTGAGCATGGGATTTTGCATCGCCTTTTGCATTTGAGTGTTTGTTTTCTGCTTGAATGAAACAGAGAAATACAGCCTTTAATCATGATTACATGATATATTCATGTGCCACGTGGCCTTTAGGCTGCAAATGCGCGCAATAAAAGGCTTGACGAACGCGCGACTGACGCGCTCGCGAATTTCTGGTCGCGCGCGGTCGCGCGTGGTGCGACCCAAAATTGCGCAGTCGAAAAGACGAGCAAACATGCAAAGTGGTCGAGAAAACGTAGATGCTGAAGGTACAGTGACTTGTTTTGACTTTGTTCTTGCTTGGATAGCCTTGTGTTGACCTTCTCTCCGTGTTTTTCGAAATTCTACGAATTCATTTTATCATTACTTCATTGACTCATGAATTCACAGCGGAACAATGGAACATCGATATCGATACTGTATTTGGAGCTATTCGCAAGGCTAACGGGGAAAAACTGGTTGCGGATTTTGAGAATGTGGCTCGGATCTCAGACAAGGAAGAAAACGACGACACTGTTCCTTCTATCTATTCTTTTACTGGAGAGCCTGCGATTGAGCCGAGTGCCGCCCTTGTCGAATCAGACTTCCCTGTCCTGGACGATTCTCTTGATGCAATGGCTGCGCAATCCGATCCTATCTTCGGAAACATAGATGGTTTTTGGGATGCCTACGAAACCAGCAAACCCGATTCCTCCTCCTCTCCTCCACTTGGAACTCCCAAGCCTGCTCTTCTCTCTAACATTCCTTTCTTGAGTGGCCTCATCTCAGTGGACGCTGCAATGGTGATTGCTCTTTACGCAAATCAATCCCCGATGCGCCGACCTGACATTGGTCGGTGGATTCACGAAAGTCGCCTTGTTCTCGATCGTGATGCCTCTGTGATCACTGGCCAGCTTGGGAAAATCCTTGACAATGACTCGAAGCTGATCACTCGTGGAAAGACAAAGTCCAGGGCTGAGGCGTTCAAAGTTCACAAGAAGGATTCGATGCGAATTTTTCAAGTGACTGGCGAGACTGCGAGAAGCAGTGTCGTCTCTCTTACCCATGTTGGAATTGCCTATGCCGAAGTTCTTCTTGGTTCAAACCTTGACGACCACCCTCCGCGCATCAAACAACTGTTGCCTTTGTCTGCTCGTTTGAGGTGGCTGTTGCGAAAGTATGGTGCTCAGTCCAGAGAGGAGTATCTCGGACGATTCGAACAGTACGAGCTTCGCAGCTCTGCCTGCCAGGACAAAGAGCTTGACGCCAGAGGAATTGGCTCTGGTCTTGCCAACGCCAAAGGGTTTGTCAGTATCAACGATTTTTACATGGACCAGCTCAATCCTCTTGAGCAGTGGAAAACTAGATTCATAGATCCACGCCTGGCTGAAAAGGGAATGAAAATTCACGAAGAGGCTTTCTATTACTACCTTAAGCACGACATGAAAGGCTGTCCGACGTTGGTATTAGTCGACGAGGACGCATTCGACAACTTCTTTGTTCAAGACAGTGAAGGCTACAAAGTGATTCGAGAAATGCCGATGGGCACTCTTATCCCAGAGTCTTGCTTCTCTGGTGATAATAGATTCTACTCAGAGGAGACAAATCGCGAACTTCTTAGAAAGCATTCTGTGAATCACGTATCCCTTCACTCCTTTATCATTCCTAGCATCCCTTTCCTTGCTAATCAACGCTTCTACTGCCTCGGCTATCACGCCCAACCAGGTCAGCGAGTCATCTTTAGCAACCTCGACACTGAAAGTATGCAATTGCCTTGTGGAACAGTCCGGCATCCTCGCTCTTTCAAGATTCGAGCTGACAAATTTGACGTGAAGAGACGGTCTTCTACTCCCCAGTCCAAGAAAAGATCTCGAAGAGATGCAAGCCCCAAACGGAAGAGTGTCTCGGAAGCTATTCTGAATGGAGTTCAGAATGGTATTATTCCCACTCTTGTAATCGGAGGCGAAGAGCTCACACCTGAACAGGAGAATATTGCCCTCAACCCTCTTTCATTCCCAGAAGTCGTTATTGATTCTGACCAAATTATGAGAGATTTGGAACCAGAATTGATGTTTCTGGACACCCTTCTAACACTAAAAGCTTAATTGTTATTTAATTCTAGACTCTTGGAGGACTTTCTAGTCTTGTAGTTTATTGAAGAGGGCAGTGTAGAGTTGAGATAGAAAATCTAGATTGGTACTCCAGGCTGTACTGCTAGACTGCATCTGTAGTAGAGTTGCAACGTTAGAAGCAGTCAGATCAGGCAGTTGATTTTGCTGATGCTTCTCTCTCAGATGGGCCTTGAATATTTGAAGACTGTCTCCAATTATAGCGTACCTGGGGATCACCTCAATTCCATCTCTCTCGTCATAACAAGTCTTGCACACGAAATATTGTGCTCGTCGGTCCCGGCATAAGAGGCATGCTTGAAATACGCGAAGGGCAGTGTTAAACTTGTTTCTAAACCCAGGACTCTCTTTGTCTTTGATGTTGAGAGGGGCATAAAAATCGAAATAGTCCAACTGTGTGATATCGAACGGAGTGACTATATTCCCGTTGTCATCTCTCACAGAGAACGGTGCCCTCAATAGGTGGTTGATTCCTCTCGTAACACCGATATCTATCTTTGGGAAAATAAAACCACAGATGAGAGGCGACAGGATGGCTTCTCCGAGAGTTGTCTTCAGCAGAGTCCAGTCGTCCGGGCGTGGGGCTGCTTTGATAAAGGCTTGAAGCGAGAGCTGGTCTCCCGGTAGAAGCGTTTGAGAGAATCTCTCGACCCTCTCTCTGAAAGGAGACTCTCTTAAGTCGATCTTCCCCTCCTTGAGCATCTTCTCGAAAGTGGGGCCGAGGAACTTGTGATAGAGCTCTCGTGTTATTCGATTGTCTTGCTTCTGCTTGAACTCTTGTGTCTTTTTGTGAGCCTTGGCGTAGGCCAACAGCAAAAAGACAATCTCTTCGCGTTGTGAGTTGGAGAGAAACGCAGCATGCGGATCCAGTACCCAGCAGTGGACACCTCTTCCCCCGCTAAAGACCCAGAGTAAATTTCTGAATCCAAACCATCTTCGTATCAGGTAGTCAAGGATTCGAATTCCCACTTTCAAGTGAGTCTCACAGAGATCACAGATCTTCTTCGTGTTGCACCGTCTTCGCGTCTTGTAGTCAGTGATGTCTATGTCAAATCGGAGTTCCACGGAGTCTGGAGTCATTGTGGGCAAACGAAGGATAGCCTTTTTCGGAGGATTCGAATAGACAGCTCCCATGTCCAGACGGAATGGCGGAGTTTTGCAGCAGAACTCTTTCAGAGAGTCTGACTCTCCATCTATCGTAGAGAAAGAGTGATGTCTGAATCCATTCTTGAAGGAAAATTCTCTATGTGAGATCGGCAACTCTGGGCTGAGACCCGGCACGGCAGGGACACCAGCAAGTGAAGAGAACTCTTTCCAAGGGAACCACTGACGATAGTACTGGGCAGCCAAATGAGGATTTGTCATGCTCGATACGGAAAGACACTGTGCACGCGAGCTGGAAGCTCATTATATCATGATAGAACCGATGACGTCATTTCGTCATCATGACGTCATGATCATCATTTATGGGTCGACCCTGGGATATCCCAGACATTAGGCGAGGTCTCTATTAAATAATTTACGGTCTTTATCGGATTAGTTTGCCAAAAACTAGTGAAAACTTTTGACTTTGTACCAATTATATCGATTTCTCAAATAAAAGTACCCTACCCCAGTTGGTCGGAATTTCGAGGCTGGACCGAGAGTTTATACGAGAGACATCAAACGGAGGTTAACTTTTATTGAGCCTAAGGTTCAAAAAGGGCTGTTTTGTCCTCTGGGATATCCCAAACCTCTCTGAATAGATGATGATTACTTTGTACACCGTCATAGTGCGTCAGTGTGTTCTTTACTTTTCCGATGGACCCTCGACTAAATGTTGGAGAAATGGCTATCATGGTATCATGATAAAATTGCAACTCTGTCCAAGTCTCAGATTCACTGTGAGAACGACATGGCTGTACCTGAGTGTTACATCTGCACCGGTGGACAAACATTCGACAAAGTGAAACAAGAACAAGCAATCCTCTTTGGACTCTTGGCACGATATCAGAAAGATTTCAACCCTTCTGAGATGGAGATCGTTGAGATGGCCGGTACTAGGAGAATGGAGGCAGTCTACAAGGACATTGCAACGCCACTGGGAATTCCACTGATGAACATCAAAGCTTTGCAGGAACATTTCACAGTGCACAGGAGATTTATCACTCCAAAAGAACAAGAGATATCCAAAGTTCTAAGACTCTCTCCAGTAAACTCGCAATAGAATAACAGCTTTACTTTCTCTTAGCGCGTTGTGTCTTTGGTTCCAAATCGATCGGGTGCGCACCCAGAGATTTGTTCGAGGACGAAGTGGGCAGAGGTGTCTGAGCCCGGGTTGAGGATCCATGATAGACAAACGTTGCCAGAGGTGCTTCCGCGAAAGGAATTTCAGAAGTGCGATAGCAGAGAATCAATTTTTCGGTCGATCTCTGCAGAAACTCTATCAGTTTGGGGTCCAGTTGATTGGCTTCGGCGACGACGGCAATCTCTATGTTAGGAAAAACCTCCGAGAACACTCTGCAAGTCCAGATTTCTGGCCAACCCTCTATTGAGTTTTCCATCTTGTGGAATAGATCAAGATAGCAGTTGCCGATCCTCTTGTTCCGGACCAGGAGAGCAACTCTAGGCCGGACTTTCTCGACTGGAAGAGAGACAATGGCATTCACAATTGCTAAACTAAATCCAGGACTCTGAGGAGGAGTTCCGAGGTTCAGTACGTGTTTGTCCCGGTCTTGACAGAATTGCACTATCTCAGAGACTACTCGCTTTTGAAATGGGGTTAGCTCGATTCCTGACATCTTATCTCGGAAAGAACTGACTCTCTTTTAAATCCTTTGTTTAATTGAGTACAAAAGGGGGTATATTTTCTCAGGCAGAACGGAAATGGATAGGAGCGAGGTGGGTTAAAGACAGAGAGCTCTACTTTTTGGTCGACAAGTCGATGTGCTCTGGAAGATGGAAACGAATCTTGAAGGTGGCCAACACTGTACGAACCTTTGCATTTTCCAGTACAGCACTCTCTGCAATTGCGGGATTTCCGATGCGAGGATCTGTGTTGGCATTCTCCCATTTGTCCTTTGTGGGATTCATCTGACACTTGAGTTGGAACAGATCGACAGTCTTGATGCTCGTGGTCGCCAGTCGCACCTTGAGAAAATCGGCGTAGGATTGGAGTTTCGATTGCTCGCAGACAACAACCTGCTGACAGTCGAGGTTTGGCTCGTAATCATCTCCGAACTCTGCCCTCATCTCAGCATTGTACTCGCTCTTATTCGCTAGGACGGCTGTGCCAAGAAGGCTGTTCCGGTCAATGCACAGTTTTGTGATGGTACGAAGCTTGCCCTCTCTGTCGGTCGTTTTCTCGTAGATCCTTCCAGCATCGGCAATGGACTGGTCGATCATGGCCGGCGTGACATTCAGCATCCGAGATTTCAGTTCAGTGAGCTCGACATTTTCTGTCTCGAAAAGCGGCATGCTCACATATTGATTGGTGCCGGGAGGGACGATAAGCGAATGAGTCTGACCGGTTTCGTGGTGGACAATTCCGCCTGGGAGGTCCTCCACGTTGATGCCAATGGGGATGGGCATGTCAGAGAAGACGTGAGTAGCTTCAACGCTGATCAGCACGCATTTGCTGAGATCGCTAATTCCGACTTTGGTCTCTGGATCCAAATCCTGGAAATGGCCATGGGCGTCACGCTGAATACCAGCACTCTGTTTCTGTCCACTGGCAAACTCGTCAATGGAGCCGTTCCATTCGAAGACGACGTTTTTGACCTGAACTGGGGCTTTTTGATCTTTCTCGTTTGCGGTGACCAACAGAGTCTGGGGAGCCTTCTTGTACTTTCGCTCAAAGTCCCGGAACTCGTCACTGTCGGCAGTGATGCGGGCAGCCGAGCCAACGCGACGGAATGTGGAGAAAAATGCCATGTACTGTAACGCTTCTTCGCTTCTAGTTCCTAACGCTAGGCCCTTGCAATTAATACACCTCCGGTGACAGAGCTGTACGACTTAGCAAAAGCACAACAACCCGGTCAACAAATACCCGTTCAGTGCTCTTGTACAAGGGAATGCAATAGATTTACTCGAGTTGCTACCACCGGGACGCTCTCGCTGCACTATCCAGTCTCATGTCCGGCTCTGTAAATGGAACAGCTGAACGCTGTAGACCTCCGTTGAGAATCCTGTAGCGCCACTCGTTTCGCTTCTTGTCTAACAGGCTATGTTCCTTGGCAGTCTTGAAGCTCTTCTTACTCCACTCGTATAGCGACAACTCGACTGCAACTAGGTTGAAAAATGGAACGTAACTTTCGCTGTCCAACACCTCTCCAAACAAACGGTCTATGTCAGTTCTTCCGAACATTCCTCCGATGTCGTAGAGAGCTGTCTGTGTAGCAGCTTTCATATTGGAGGAGAGAAACACTTGACCAAGATTCCAGGGCACAGTCATCCAGTTGACAACTGCTTGGTCTCTTGCTGATTGACGCTTCATCAAGTATTCGTAGACAGCTAGGATATCTCTAGTGGTGCCCCGCATTGGGACGATTTTCTTTGCAAGTTCCATCAGAGTGTTCAGCGTAGAATCAAAGCCATGCGTTGCTGGAAACGAGGTAGAGGGTGGTAAGTTCTGGGGGTCAAATTGTGCAGATTCCCCAGAGGGATTCGGTATTGAAAATGGATCAGCTTGAGTTGGCAGTTGCAGATCTCCTTGTTTTGGTCTGGCTTGATCCATAGCTTCTTTTAGCTTGGCGAACGGATCCAACATCAAACTATCCGGAGTGGTGTTCCCCAGAGCACCAGAGACATCGCTGACAAATCGTACTAGCCAATTTCTCAGCCAAGTTCCAAATCGCAGTGGTATCTCTTCAATCCAGTTCGGGGAGATTTGATCAGGACTCAAACTGAAACCGTAGAGCTTCACATCGCCTTGCATTCGAAAGAAGAATCCTGGTTCTGCTCCCTTTTCACCCTTGAGAACTGCTACTCCTCCAGTTGGATCTATTGGAAAGAAATCTGAGGCAGACTTTGAAGAAGGTGGGCCACCGGGGGTGGGAACTCCTCCAGTCGGTAGAGAAGTTGCAATAGGAATCAATCTGTCAAACTGGAGCATCGGTCGGTTGACTTGAACGCCCTGGAGATGTGCATATTCGGCCATCCCTTTCCCCTGCTTACTCTCTCTTGTAGATAAAGTGAGTTTAATGTCGTGAATGACTACTACTTGGACGGGAGAGTTTGTCCAATGGCAATGAGAGTGACAGTTTTGCCACAGATTTGTACTGTGGATATAGAATTGATCACTGGATTCAACAAGGCAGGGTCGCAGACAACGGTCTCAGAGTTTTGAATGGAGATATCCTTTCCCGCCAGAGTAACGAAATTTCCCGGCCTATTCTTGCTGGGAACAGCGACGTGAGTCTTCAAGAACATGTCGGGTCGAGCTTGGAGGTGAGAGAGTTGTTGGCTGGAAAGAGAAGAAAAGGAGGAATTGGAAGGGAGGAAGAAAGCCGGGCGGTTGGCGCTGAGGATGGAGGGGTTGATCTTTGCAAAGCTTTCAAGCATGTTCAAGGCAATGTTGCTTTCGCTGGAAACATGGACAGGAGCTGGGGCGGCTACTTTGTTGAATTTAGGAGGAGGAGGACGGGAAGAGACAGGAGCGGGAGGGGCAGAGGCAGCGGGAAGAGCGGCAAAGATTCGGTCAATCAGATCTTGTCCGGGCTTTGGCCTCTCAGCGACTTTTCCACCTGCAGAGGGAAGGTCGACAGGAGTGCCAGTGCTCTTGTTCTGGAGGTTGACAAGCTGGGGAGCTCGAACGGGTGTCTGCTCTTCCTCTCCAGAGCTCGAAGATCCAGAAGAGTAAGAGCCCGACCCGCTGCCAGACATCGACTCTTCGTCGTAAGATTGGCTTGCGGAGCGAGAGCGGGGAGAGCCTTCTCCAGAAGAGCTCATCTCCTCGAAAGTGGCACTTTCAGAGCCAGACGCCTTTTTTCCCTTCTTTCCCTTTTTCTTCTTGTGCCAATGATGTCGCCTGTGTTTCTTGAAGAGCCGACAGCCAACCTCGGAGAAGGACTGCGCATCCTGGACGAATTGGAGAGAACGAACAGGAGTCTCGAAGATGGGCATCAAAGAGGCATCCGATTGGGAAGCGGTGTTTGAAGCAGGGGTAGAGGATGTCTCTTTGAGAGACAGATTAGGAGCGGAGGCACTGATCTTTTGAGTGCTGGGAAGCTTCTTTCCCGAAGAAGATGATGAACCGACCTTGTTCTTTCGCCAAGCGTTGTGCATATTCTCTCCGAGATGTTTGGAGAAATGGTTCTTGAAGTGGATGGGATTGTGCCATTCCAAGGCACTTTTCAGAGAGTAGGTTTCCCAGGTTTTCAAAGTGGCTTTCACAACATCGCTCTTAAATTCGCTGTAAGTCTGCTCTGGGTTGGCCACTCCGATCACAGTGAAAAACTCAGACGGGTCTGCACCGCTGGGAAGCTGTGCAAGCCGTGACTCCAAAACGTTGGCAACATAGGCTTGATTCATCTTGCTCTTCGCGGAAACCAGCGTCATGGGCTTGAGATTATCGGACAATCGGTTGGCGAGAACAGTGACCACCTCAGAGACGTGTGCGTCGATCTTTTCACGTTGGCTCTGAGCCTTGGGATAGGGATTCTGTCGAACAGCGACTTTCAGAGCTGACAACTGAGAGGCGAGCCGTGGATTCATTCCTACCAGACTCTTGAAGGAGTGGAAATCCATTCCACTGCTCTGATAGCCTAGGGCCTTGTGGAAGTAGAGGAGACGTCCATCGTCAGTCATGATGAAATTGGCGGGTAGGTCACTATGATGGAAGTGGTCGGAGGGCTGTGATTTATACAGGCCAAGCGCAAACGATCGACTTTAATAGTCGTCCAGCCCGTGTAAATAGCAGTCTCTCTGTCCCGTTTTGCAGGATTTTCAAAGCAAAACTCAGAGCTGAGAAAAACCACGAGAGAATAATACCTCCACTGACAGGCCGAGTCTCTGGGACCGGCACTCCCTTCCCCTGAGAACGAGACAGCATGACCACCAACAAGCGTGATGCCAACAGTCTATACCAAGAAGAATCCAAACGACATTGCCAAGAGCCTTCACATCCCGGAGATCGCTTTGCCAGTCTCTTTGAACAGGGTGTCACACCCTCTTGCACCATGTACAGCTCGAGTGCGTTGGAGTTTCTGCCACAGGCCAGCATGACCTGGGAGGAGTTAAAAGGATTGAAAACCGCAAAGAAACGACTCACTGAAGAGATAACCATGCCGATGGAAAGACCTGAATTCTACGACATGGATCAGTCATTCTTCCCAAAATCCAAGACGTCCAATGGAAAAACCTCAATCGATCGGGTGCTCTGCATCTACGGACAGAATGGAATGGGAAAGGCTAGTCTCGTGTACAGTCTCTGTAAAGAGATGAAGCTAACAGTGTTTCATGTTGACCCTGTTCGCCTCGACCCACACAAAGATCTGAGAATAATCTATGAACAGGCAATCAAAGAGGCTCCCTCTGTGGTGCTTCTAGACCAATGCGAGGGCCATTTTGCCGAGTCTTACTCTCCTGTCGGTCTTCTACAGTATTTTTTACATCAGATCGAGACAAACAAACTCCCGATCTGGACTATCTTTTTGATGCACGTCCGGCCTGAGAGATTGGCAGTGGACATCAGACCTTCTTCAGAGAGTCAGATTCCCACAGAGATGCTAGATTTCGGAGAGAGGATCAGCGTTTTCAACAGAGCAGTAGAGAATCAGCTCTACGATCCAACAGAGCCACTGGTACTCGACCAAAGCCTGGCCAATCGGATCTACACAGTCACACAGGATGCAACACCAAGAGACATCCACGAATGGGTAGCGAAAGTGTTCAAATCAGTCTGTGGAAAGAATGCTTCTCTGATTCGGACCAAGGAACGAGAAGATCCAGTCTTCAGACCCACAGACGAAGATTTCAAGAATGCAATTCAAAATCCAGTCGGAGAGAAGAGCAGAATCACAGAATTTGATCCGGTCGTCAAGAATGTGATGCCATATCGCAGTCCAACTGAGAACACAAATGCGATGATGGGCAGTCGTAACAGTGGCTTCTTTGGACAAGAGTAACGAGAGATAAAAAAAAAGAAATGTACGACATTCTACTTTAATTAAATCGGCTTGGAAATCACCGTTTTCAGATCTCTCTTCGCCTTGTACATTTTGTATCTGAGTCTGTGGATCTCCTTCGCTCGTTGGTGATAGGCCGGATAACTGAGAAATCGGGTCAGATCGCTTGCAGAAAGAGACGGGCTTCGCTTATTTGTGCACGCAATCTTCATAAGAGCAATACGACTTGCTCTGGTGAGGCGAATGTTTCCAATGTCATTAAAGTGATAGAGATAGGATCCTTCGTGAACGCTCTCAACAGCGAAGTTCGCAGCATCTATATCGAATGCTCGATCTAGGTTGAGCTTCTCTGCAATCTGAGCCAGGCGAGGGTCGGTTTTGGAGCTTACTCGTTGTCCACAAGACTGGCATACACACGAACCGGCGCGGGTCCCATCTTTAGAACAAGCTGAACAGTACTTCAGGAGGCATTTTTCACAATCGCGCATCGCCAAACGGTTGTGACAGTCTGGACCGCTGCATTTGTAATAATGTGGCGATTTCAAAGTTGGCTCTTCATCTAGTTTCCAGTCGTTACCCGTAGCTCTTTGTACGCCCATTTCAGTTTTCAGATAAGCGTCTACGCAGTAGCTCATGGTTCCATCGAGTCTTTGACAGACGATGGCCCCGTTTTTGAGAGTCCAACTGCATTGAATACACACAGGCAAAGAGCAGCCTGAACATTCGTAAAGCTCGCAGGGATGGCACCAACGACAGATCCACTTTCCGGATTGGATACACCCGTTGCACTCAAGAGGGTTGCCATGTCTATCACACTCTGGCAACTGTTCGCATTTTTGACAGTGAGGAAGTTTGAGAGCTTCGTTGTCCATCTAGCTGTCTGAGACTGAAGGAGACAAAGTCTCACATAGGATCGTGAGTAGCATATGATATCATGATAATCTAGATTAAACATGATATCATTGTACGCGCGTATTCTCTTATCATGATACCATGACATCCATCGGGTAGTCTCCAGTTTGCTGAATCTAACAAAGGAGGAAATGGGCTTGGATGTTCCCGACTTGTTCAAATACCTTCCCTCTGACATTTCTGTAGAGTGCAATGACTTCTCCAAGATCGTTCTTCCTCCTCGTAACCCTCGTTACAGCAGTCCAGAAAACACTCTCTACATCCCAATCGATACCGAGGGATTTCTTTACAAGCTAAACTTCAACGATCCGACTAAGCATTACATCTTTCAGAACATAGTCGAAGCGCTGGCTAAGATGGTCCACTTTCTTCTCGACAAGCCTCCTGGAACTGAAGGCTACGATGAAATTGTCGTGGATCTTCGCTGCGATCTCTCCACTCCTCCTAACAAAGCTTTGACTCGAAAAGCCGACGCAACAACTCCCGACACACCGAGGAGCAAAGACACTGATGACCCAGTTGTCTCTTGGTACAACGAGTTCTGTGCCCGTCATACACTCCGTTCAAGTCATAGCGAATTCGATGCCAAGCGTGCCTTACTCTTTGACATGCCGAGGACCAAAGCCCAGATTAACAAACTCAAAGAGACTGGACAGGATGTTTCCGGACTGGTTGAATGGGGGGCTTACCTGAAGAATCCGCATTTCAAGAGGTTTGTCAACCGGATTTTGTTCGAGAACATACTCTCATATATCGACTTTAACAATGGACGAAAGGGCTTTGTTCTGGCTCGCTCCCCTTCTGTGGCTGAGATGAAATCTCCCACAGAAAGAGGACCGATTCCTAGACACCTCTCTTATGACTACGACGAAGCAGACAACGCAGTGGCTATTCTCTCTGTCAAGGCTAAGCATCCCCTGAAACCAAATGGCCGACTCTGTGATGTGTTCGTGATTAGCACTTCAAGCGATGGAGATATCTGTCTTTCCCTGCTGGCCGCTAGTAACATTCGAATCAAGAGACGTGGAGCGACAACAGAAGACTACGAATGGCTGAACAGTGTAACCTTCCGCCGGAGCTCAACCTACTACAACATCAACACGGTTTACATTAGATTGATAGAAGCTGTCAAATGTGTGATGCATCCTGGAATTCGTCTCAGCAATCCAATTCTCTCAGCGTTTGTACCGCTTCTAATCGCCAACTCCGGAAGCTGTGACTATGTTTCAAAAGGCTTCATGCCAAAGATCGGAGCTGGCTTCCTTCTCAAGTCGTTTTTTCTTTTCTGTAATTACATTTGCCAAGAGATGATCGAAAGTCACGTTATCGCACCGGACCGAGTTATTGTACATGCCAACAAATTAGCCATCTTGATCGCTGGTGCTTACAGAATCAAACATCCAAGTCTTGACATTCCTTTCGACGATTACCCCAAAGCCAAAAGTCTTCTAGACGCTGCTGGAATTCCAGCACCGACCGTAGAACAGGTTCGAATTCTAGCTGCCCAAGCCTCTTGGACTCTGACTTACTACACCGCTTCCTCCTATGGCCGCTGTGCTCCTGATCCTTTTCAACTCTCTCCGAAGGGTCTCTCTCTTTGGGGCTATCAGAAACAAGATTCAAAAGAGCACAATGGTCGTTTCACAGTCACTCACCCGGAGGATGTCGATGGAGAAGAGTTGGTGGAAATTAGCCAGTCTATACTAAGAGCCGCCAAGACTTCTCCGAGAAGCATCACCAACAAACACGGACTACAGCCCTTGAGTCCTGATTCAAAAAGCTGAGATAAAAATTTAATTTCCTTCCACTCCCGGAACCTCGTCGCTCCAATCTGACCAACCATTGACCTCTTGTTCTTCTGTGATCGGGACTAGCACTTCCCCTTCTTCAGCATCCAACGTCCAATCGAAATCCAGATCCTTGGCTGGTTTCTGAACCGGTTCCACTGTTGTCTGTTCTGATTTGTTAGGAACTCCAAGCTCGCAAATTAGAATCTCTCTGAGAGTTCTATCCTGTCTACTGTGCTGAAGTCTGTTGAATCGATCCACAAAGACTTTGAATCGGTCCAGATGCTGTGAATCGATACTGGCTGGATTTCCTTCCAGAAAGCTCTTTTTGAATAGCTCTAAATCTGACGCTGTGTGGACTCCCGACCAATGGAGATGCAGCCATCTGTCGGAGTTGACAAGACCGGGATGAGATTCACCATAGTTGATCAAATCCAGGTCTGCCTTGATCGGTACAGCTTTCTTCGGCTGGAACAACGCAGGCACCCATGGCTGTGAAGAGTTTTCATAAGTCCACAGCGTCTCAAGGTTGGCCAATCCTTGAGTCTCCAACCCAGGAAAACAAGGAAGCACCAATTCAAGTAGTAAGATGTGCTGGTCAGAGTGTTTTACTCCCATCAAAGAGGAGATCTCAAGCAGTTGACCACACCAGACTGCAGTCCGCCCTAGTTTGTTCTCCAGCCAGTCGTGATAGTGAAATTTCACCAAGAAGCTCAGTACGAGAAATAGCACGTAGAGAGTGTTCAATGCCAGCTTTGCGTAGCTTTGCAACAGAGCATGGAGAAAGAATTCAGCGGGACACTCGTGATGATTCTCTGTCATTCTCGAGAGCAGATACTCATAGATTGACTCTGCTCTGTGTTTTGTCTGTGGAATGTTCAAGATGTAGCAGAGGATTTCACGATCTTCTGCGAGTTTGTTGTAGGAGTAGAAGCGTTCTCTGTTGGCCAATTCACCCAGTGCAAAGTTTCCAAACTCTAATTTGCCTCGCAGTGTTCTTTCCTTCAACAATGCTGCTCTGGTTTGGGAGAGTGTCGATGCAGACAGCTCAGGAGGTTGGAGAAAATCAGACTCAAAACACGATACTAAAAACTTCTGTACGGAATCCAAGCTCTCCTGAGGAACAGAGTTTTCGAAGAAGATGCTCGAGGAATTCTCAATCAAGATAGGTAGATCAGCTAGTATCGGGTTCGACAGGAACTTCAGAAATGGTGCGTAACTGCTGGTGTCGAGACCGGAGAATTTGCTTCTCACCCCATCCAAAAAGCTGCAGAAGGACTTCATCGGTTGACTTGCGATCTGTTCGTTGTATTCTATTTCCAACAATGCACGGAGACAGAGGTCTCCCAAGCTGGGGAGAAGCTTACTCTGGATAGCTTTCAGGTAGTCTAGATCAGCTTTGTGTTTTGAGGTCTTCTTTTCAATGAGCTCTTTGATCACGGCACTGGGATGCATCGTCCCGATGTTTTTGGACTCATCCAGAGAGACTTCCCGGAGCTTGAGCTTTCGTACAAGCCCTATGGCACCCCGTTGCTTTTGCGAAAGCTGAAAGCTATTGAATGCCGTATTCTCCGGTTCTGAAGAGAATGACTCGGAGAATCCGGGAAGCCGGAGAGTTGTAGACTCCATAGCTATGAGGAGAGTGCCGAAGAGAGTCACAATAATACAAGAAACTGACAGAAAGTTGCTTTTGAAATTTTCCTTTTTTACTGTCGGAACAAAGCAAAAATTGGCTCCAATCAGAATTATTATTAGGATCTTGTGGGCTGGCTAAGATGGAGAGGACATGTCTAGATAGTAGAGAGGAAGGATACAATTACGGAAGGAGATCCATGCGCACTCCAGGCGAGGCTGGGCTCAGAACCATGCCAATGATATTGTGATGAGCATGATAGTGAGCAAAGTAGTAGGCACGGTACATGGAGCGGGAGTGATTGTTCTGGAGGTTCATCAGCTGTTTCTCTTGCCGGCGCTGCCTGAGTCCGGGAGGAATCATCTTGTCAAGGCCGTAGCGGATGTAATCTGCGGCAGACTCGCTGGTGGTCATGTCACCACGAGCAGCGCGAAGAGCTAGAAGATTGACCAGACCAGGAGAGGCGCTGACACCTGGAACAGAAACGAGACCGAGCATAGCAGCAAACGTTTTCAGAGCACCCCAGTTGGCGGCTTTCCGACTAGCTTGATCTGCGGGTGCCTGCCATCCACCACCCATGTCGCCAACGAACGCTGTTTCAGTCCAATCGTCTTCTGTGCGATCTTTGTCCAATGCATTGAGAAAGTCGATGCCAGGATCAATGGGATTGGTCACTTCACTCACATTCAAACTAATAATACCCGCTTGAAGAAGGGTAGCCACCGCGAGGAATGCCTGTTTAGCCGCACCGGATGAGTAGAGCATATGAAACAATCGATCCAGAGAGGTGGCCTGCATGTTGGGAGTCTGTGATTCGGGGGAGAGGTCGACTAGGTGTTTGTTCTGCCGTCCGCTGCCGGCCGGGTTGGATTTCATGAATCGGGTAACTGCTTCCTGGGCGTAGAGTCGCACCGACTCGTGGCTAGCAAGCTCGAGATAGGCTTGCAGTTTGTTCTTGTCTGTGTTCATCATCACTTGATGCCCGGCAAGCTCGTCGGCTCGCTTTGCAGAGTCTTTGTTGTAGAGACGCATTCGGACAATGTCTCCGAAATGGAAGGTGGTCGAGCCGCGGTTCTGTGTTGTACAAGCACCTCGGATGACAGAGGTCATTCCAGTCTGAGAGGCAGCGCCGGGAAGGTAGGAGTAGGTGATCTTCGAGACTCCGGCAAAGCGGACCATCGCTTCCAGATCCTCTTGTGTGTAGGCGGTGGGAGGAATGCAAATTCCGTTTGTTGCACTGAACACGAACAACGCAGATTTCTTGCCATCTTCTCCGGGGATTCCGTTGGCTTGCATGAGAATCTCGTCCGGGAGAATGCTGAGATATTGTGCTCCGACAAGAGTACCCATAGTCTCATCGGGAATCTTGGGATTTGCGTTGTTGACATTGCGAGCTCGCTGCTCCGGGAGGTCCTCTTTGCACTCCAAGTCGAGAGTCACAATTCCGCTGTACATCGTATTTCCAGCGTGCGACCATGGATCAATCGGTGTAGCACTTCCAGCGCTGAATCGTCCAGCGGCTTGGAAATTCCCGCCACGCCCAGAACTGGCGTGTTTCCTATACGAATCAGGCAGAGACATGAGGCGTGTTGGAAATTGTTGTTAAAATTTGCTCGACAGAGGCAGTAAGTACTGAGGGTTGATTGATGGGCGTATTCCGACTGTACGAGGAGGCCTTTGCACCGCACAACACGCTGATCCGAACTGAATGAGGAAAGCGGTTCCAGAGAATATATGAATCGGTTTTTTCGTGAACAAAAAAATTACACTCGTTCTCCAGGGAAAACCGTGCCAAGATTATATTCTCTTTTGCTGGCATGGATAAATTCAAAGATGCGCAAACGTACCGAGAGATAAAAAGAGAGAATGAAAGAACTCTGGATCGATCCCGCCGGATTCGATGTAATAGCCGAGTCACGAATATTCATCTTTGATGCGGGAAATGTGTCCGTGTTGGAACAATATTTTGAAGGCGTGGACAGCGGTGTTGACGAAGAACTTTGGATTCGAAGCGTGGTCAAGGAACACAACCCTGTAACTGTTTACATTGATAGTCGAGCTCCATTCCGAGTAGACCTTTCACGCGCGATTGGCATGCAAGCTCAGTACGAACACTGGAGAGATCTCTGGGTCAGGTTGAGACAGCACGGTTACACTGTGTGTCAAGCCAATAATATGCTCGGTGTCACAAAGGCAAACGCTCTGTCGGATGGATGAGATGACCTATAATGCATCGTCTATTGTTAAATTTTACAAGCGCCATTGATTGGTATGTCCAGTACCAATTCTGTATCTTCTTCTACAGCCCTCGAATCATCAGATCCTCTTGATGAAAAGCGATGTGCTCTTTGCGGGATAGAAACTCAGCTTGGCTGCCCAGACTGTAAGGCTGTTTTCTACTGTTCTCAACAGCATTTCCAACTGGACTATTCTTCGCATGTCCAAGAGTGTACTCCAAAAATAGGAGTGAGAGCTCCGGGAAGACCAGCAAAAAAGAGATTGCGATTCGGAGATCGAGAGGCAGACGCTCTTGGAAAGTACTTTGCCTTCTCGGTGGTCGAAACCGATAAGAATAACATGGGAGAGTGGATGGATCGCTTGCTTGGCTCTTTTACGACTATCTGTGGAGAGGGATTTCTCGAAGTAGAGAATCTGAAATTGACTCTGGAGTATGCAAGAAACAACCATCCCTACTGGACTCTCTTGGTAATGTCCAGAGCGCCTATTTCAAGCAGAGACAGGAATGCTCTCAACGACATCGCAGGATTTGTTCTGATACAGTGGCCAAATAACGATGGCAGAAAGAGTGCAGAGATCGCTTACATTTGTGCTAGACAATTCAAGCTCGGAACTTCAAAGCCTTTTAGAGTTGGACGACTGTTGCATCTCTGGGCCTGGATTCATATGAAAGAGAAGGGTGCAACTGCTGTCTATTTAGAAGCAACAGAAGACAACGAGAAGACTGTCTACCAGCCGCTTGGTTATGAAACCTCTAAGATGGCATATGATAAGAAGATCCCCTGGCATCACCGGTTTCACTTTCTCGAGGTTCCAGCTCTCTGGGGACCATTGATGCGGCAGCGATTGGGAAAGTCGAACTTCACTGCTATGAGGAGGAATGGAAGAGGACAGACCCTGTTTGCACTCTCTCAATTCCAAATCGCTGAACAGACGAATCAATTAGGCCTTCTATGGGAACCTCTTGTGTCATCATGATATCATTAGTAAAACTTAACGCGCGCCGCGCATTCATTTTGCATTTAAACGAGAGCAGAAATGAGACGAGCCTCTTCCGAGCTTTCGTTCAAAAGAGAGATCAGCAAAAAAGCCTACGATCAAAAGGCAACCAGGAAGATCGTCGGTCAGATTGGAGAGATTATCATCCCCCAATTCGAAGACAATTACGATGGCTACTTTGTGGGCTCTATTGGAGGCTATCGAGTAGTGGGAAATCTTCCTTTCATTGACAAGAATTTTATTTTCCATCTGATATGTCTATTCGAGACTTCCAAACGTTATGGCTGTGGCCAGTGGAGGATCGTCGACTTTGATAAGCCGGCATTTGAGCCTGTTCCTCTGACGTTTTTCCTCTTGAAGCGACTGGCGATCTCAGAGGGCGGACTCTCTGAATTCGAGGCAAGCGTTCAAGTCAGAGAACTGAAAGAAGCCGTGGAAGAGGGTATACCCGATGTGAACAACATCAATCCAGAACAGTTGATAGCACTCGCTTTCCCGATGCCAATGTGGCTTGCCCTGCTTGCAGACAATTGTCTACTCTTCAAATTCCCAGCTCTGAAGAATCTCACATTCTATTGGAAACCTGAAGCACTGGCCAAGTTGAAAGTCGAAGAGTTGGTCGCTCTGAGTGAAATAGTCAATGTGGACATTGCTCGCTTCTGCTTTAGGATGACAACAATGTTTGGACTCCCTGATGTAGAGTACGAGAACGCAAAAATGTATTACATTTTCCAAGGAAAGCTCGAACCGAGTTGGCTCTTTCCTGTTTGGCTGATCTACACCAATTTCAAGGCTCACATCCGAGACAGCAAACGCATCTCCGTGGACCCTTCCTTGATCTTCCAGGACTGGAAAGTGGGGAAAGGAATGCCAGAAGCTTTGCAGAGAAACGTCGTCAAAGTCGTTTCGTTGAAACTCGCTGAGAAACCAATTTCAAGGATAGTTCTAGAGGATGATGCACGAAAACTGCAATATGTGGCTCACAGACTGAATGTCATCATGAGCAGAGCAGCGGACTGTATCACTCCAATCAAATCAGCTTCTAGAATCTCTTTGCAAGGTCTGAATGAAGAGCAGAAGTCAGCGGTCGAAGCAATCAAGAACACCAATCTTTTGATTGTTACAGGGGTTGGAGGAACAGGGAAAACACAAGTGGTCGGCTACAAGATTCTTCAACTGTATGGAAAGAAACGAACAATGCCTCTTGCCTTCTGCGGGAGCATCGCCTCTGATCTTCGCAAACAGTTTGGAAAAGGGATGACTGTACACAAACTGGATGTTGAGGTTGAAAGAGAGCATATCGACCCAGAGAACATTGAAGTTGTGATCGCAGACGAGTTCTCCACTTGGACACTAGATCTGTTATGGATGATGCTTCGTCGTCTTCCGGAGTTGAAAAAGCTAGTAATTATTGGAGACGTTCGACAGATGAGTCCCCCTTCTGCTGGTCCTGTGTTCAACGATTTTCTCAGCCGCTATGCAGGCACTCCAATTGTACAGAATCTAACACAAATTATGAGAGTTGAAGGAGATGACGAGACAGCCCAGCTTCACAGAGAAATTCTCAATAAGCTCTACGATCACGATTATAACGTTCCTTATTCTACGGATCTGAACTCGAACTGTCCTTTCATAATACACCCTCGAGTGGAGGCAATTCCAGATAGAAACGGCCGGGTCACTCCTGAGGCCGAGTACGCTGCTGCAAAACAGTCTTTGGAGCCGATCTTTAGACACTATCACGGAAATACAGTATTCCAGACAGTGGCCCAGAAGAACGAGACAGTAGACGTTTGCAATCAGGCACTCTACGAGTTCTTATTTGTTGGCAGAGCGACCTACAACAAACACAGTCTTTTGATTGGAGAGAAGATCATATTGCTAGAGAATAACTACATCACCTACACTCCAAGTGATGCAAAGCTGAAAGAGCCTCACTACGACAAAACAAAAGACAAAGAATATGTCTTGAGAACAGATGAAGTCTCCAACGGCGAATCTGTGGTGATCGAAGCAATCTTTGATGTACATATCAACAACTTGACTGAGAAAGCTGTCCAAAACACGGGTCACAAAAGCAGAGGCAAAAACTACAACAGAGTTGTACGTTTTACCAACGGGAAGCAGGTGAATCTCCGCTACTACGGAGTGCATAACCTAAAACGAGGCGAAGCTATTACGGTGTTCAAAAGTCAAGGCTTGCAGTATCCCGTGGTTGTGGTTTTCATACACAAAGACTTTACCCGGACTCTGAACATCAAACAATTGGTCACAGCGATTGGAAGAGGCAAAAAGAGATTTGTGATAATCTGTGCTCAGCCAGAGGGAAGTCTTGAAGACTCTGAAATTGGGACAATTCTTAAAACCCCAGAGCCTCCAATAGAACCGCTGCTTGCGCTGCTTTTGAATCCGTATCGACCTCCTTGGTTTCAAGGGGCAGAGGCACCGGAACAAAACGAAGCAGAGTTTGACCTGTTTTGAGGGGAGTAAATTACACATTAGATCGATTGAACGGGAGGATTGGAATGGGAGGTCCATAGCCACCAAGCATTGCCATGTAATGCTTCCAACAAACTACATTGTCGTGATCGTCACGGAATAGCCCCAGTCCACAGAATTGAAAATCTCCAGAACACTTAACCATATGAAGCAATATAAACAATAATGTGACAACAGCTCTCATGCTCTTCTTTTCTTTAATTTGCAATGACATCCAACTCGAATACAATAGTCCCGATTCCATTTTCTTCGGCTGTTCTCAGGGCACACCGGCGTCCAAGTCCACTCCTTGCGATAAAATATGCGGCTTCTCGTTCTGCAATCTCTTTGCGTTCTTCCTGATTCCCGACTTCCAATGCATAACCTCTACCCAAAGGTGGCTCGGCATGATTAACACCTATCATCTGAGGTCCATGCAGCTTAGGGACAAAGGGAATTATTACAGCGCTGGGATCCAGTTTTAGGATTGCAGCTTGTAGAAGGGCAAACATTATCAACTGTGGAAAGGAGATGCAGGTCAAGGCTTGACAAATTCTAGAATTTTATTCACAGAAATAAAGAGAAAAACGAGAATATCCAATTCAACTCTCTGGAGTCGGCGTTTTCTGCTGCTTGTCTGCAAGTGTAATTCGCCCCTGATGTCTTGTACTCGCAACAAAAGTAAAAGCTGGAGTAATCGCTTTCACAGGTCTCGTAGTTGGATTGGCAATAGAATACGTCTGACAGGGAGTTTGTATTCAAAACCTCTGCCACTGCACAGAGGTCTCCACACCAGCCCTCTTCACAGTCACAGACAAAATCACTGAGATCTCTTGCTCTGCATCTCCCGCCATTCTGACAAGGATTCGGATCACAGGGATTCTCGCAGTCTCCGTTGTCAAAGTTGCAGTCCGCATTGTTGCAAGGCGATTCACATATTCCATTTCCCAGCCATCGTCCAAGACAGGTCGATTGGCAGGCAGCGGGAACGGAAGCAGGCGGAGAAGGTGGTGGTGGAGGTACATATGGCACTGTTGTAGGAGGAGGAGAAGGAGGAAGACAGTCTCCTCCATCCCAGTCACAGGCTACATTGTTGCACTCTGGATCGCAAATCCCGTCCTGGACACTCCCAGTGGCACAAGTTGTATTGCATTGATCGGTTATAATTTCTGTGATTGTGAACCTGTAGTAGAGACCGCAGTCTCGGGAAGGGTTGACACACTGAAACACCAAAACACATCCTCTGCCTTTGCTATCTATCCTCCGTGTACCACAGCTCCCAATGCGGTTGAGTGCACTGGCAGAGAGAATGGAAAAGGCTTGACCAGATGCAAATTTCAAATATTCTGGATTGGAAAGGAAGTAGATAGAGACCGAGTCGACATTGCTCCCGTTGGTTGTTCCTTCAACTTCATAGCCGATTTCAACAGCAGAATAGTTTGTAAACAGTGCAACATGAGAGCTAGCATTCACCATTACAGGACAAGGAACGCCTTCGCAGTCACAGGCTTGACAGCTGAGAGCACCGCAAGCCAGGCTGTGCTGGGCAGCACTCCATTCAAAGAGAAAGAGAAAAAGAAAGAGAGAAAATTTGTACATGGTTTCGTGATTGATAAGTGAATGAGAGGATAATTGTTTGAATAACTGAGTTGGGATTTTATTGTAAATTGAAAATAAAGTGATTTTAACCCGGGCAAAAGAATGCATCCTCTCGGGGAGGGAGATCAACTTCTCTGACCCTTTTGAATTTGTATCCAAACCATGAGTTTGAATCCAGATCCGATGGAGCGGGCCAAGAAGGAAACTCGCTGATTCGAGGAGCAGCTCCACTCGAATAAGTGGCCTTCAAAATCACGTTCTTCCTCTCCAGAGATGCATCGACAGAGACCATTGACGTGACTCCTTTCTTTGGATCTTTCACCGAGATCACTTCGAAATAGCGCCCCATGTTATCTAGAATGCATTCAATGTCTTCCATGTCCAATGCATCTCCCAGATCTTGTGGATTCCTAATGTAAAGCGCTGCTTCCAGCTTTCTCTTTGTGTAGCGGAGATCCCAACAGATACTCCAAATTGTGACAGAAAGATCTTCGCATAGTCTTCGTCTCTTGCCTCTATCGTTCTTCGTTGTTGGAGAGGGTGGAGGGGTAGATCTCCGCTGCGGAGAGCTATCGCGTTTAGACATTCAATGACTGAGGCTTTAAGTAAAAATTAATGATATCATGAATCAGGTTGTCAGCCTTTCTTGGGTGGAGCGGGGCGTCTTGGACTTCTACTTCTCCGTGGAGGACCCTCCACTTGGCTTAATTCTCGAAAGACTGGCAGAGTAGCTGCTCGATCCAGAGCTCCAGTAGGTGCAAAGATAAGTTTGGAATTGGAGCTAGCGGCGAGCTGGCCCCAAGCAGTGCTTTCATGTCTAGACTTGAAGAATTCGATCGCTTCAGGGAACTCGTTCAGGATGGAAGCCTCTCGTCTAAGCTTATCCGAGTCAGAGTCAACAAGTGCTTTCCTATACTCAAGCTCTTCTTTGTGTCGATCCTTGAGCAGTTTCAGCTCCTGTTCTGCTGCTATTCTCTTGGTTTCTGAGTCAGCTTTGGCTTGAGAGATTTGAACATCTGTGGCGTTCTTCTTAGCGATCTGTTCCATCCGAACAGTGTGCTCCACTGTCTCTCGTTCGCGCTCTTGTTCTACTCGTTGTTTGGCAAGCTCGTTCTCTGCCATCCGGACCCGAATTGCATTCTCTTGGGAGAGCGAAGCCAGCTCGGCCTCGCGTTTCATTCGATCTGCAGTCTCCAATACGGTTGATTGGCGAATGGATTTCGGGAGCTCAATCGATTGGACTCTGGCTGTCACAACTCTGGTTCCAAGAGGAGCGAGAGCCTTGTTGATGTCTGACTTCTCGAGCTGAGCAGTCACTCTTTCAGGGTTGATAGATGCCATCGGCAGAGCTGCAATTGTAGAATAGAGATTGGTTAGCACTGCATCCTCTATGTCTCCGAAAAGGTTGATAGTTTTAAAGCAAGCGTCATCGGGTTTGTTGATTACGAACTTTACCACAAGGTCTACTTCGAGATAGACATTATCCTGGGTAGCACATTTGAGAGGAATTGGATCATAGCGCAGCTCTCTTAGCGGTATTCTGTTGCCAGTCAAAGTCTTCAACGTTTGTGGCACTACTGCAGAGTTGAATTTCCAATTAATGTCTTGCGTTGTGAATAACAGTGGGAGGCGGAAGTAGACTCCGCTCTTGCATACCTCTGCGAAGCTTCCAAACCTCTTGAGGATCACGGCTTCGTCGTGTTGTACTATGAAAAAGGATGCGAGTACGACTACGCCTGCAAGGATAACCAACCCGAGAGCAATCTCCCCTCCAAACATCGAAAAGGTCGTTGTTCGTTATTGTGATTGACTTCTGAGCGAGAGGCTGAAACTCTGAGACGTGTAGATTTAATAGAAAGGTGACGCGTGAAGGCATTCCAAGTAGCGGTTGCTAATTAAAATATCTGTCGCACTGGAAGACGCTGGCTTCTTGAGCGCTTGTTAAAAGACGTTCTTGTACAGTCCTTCGAACGTTTTGAGTTTCGCAGATGAATGAAACGAATAGCCGACATGTAGCAAGAAACCAACTTCCGACATCGAATATGACTTTATCGTCACAGACACGTTTTCTTCTGCCCAATTCAGAGGTTCGTGTTTGAAAAACACCCACACATCTCTGGCCTTTGATCTTAACAACCAGTACAACACCGCGAAGAATTTTGAAGCTGGCCGAGCTGCGGTCCGTTCTTGATTTGACTTTGAACTCGCCTTTGTATTTTCCGTACGCGACTTGGATAAAACGAAACTCATCATACATGATGGGTGGAAGTTGGGAGAGTCGAAATCTCGCGTACTTTTGAAGCGATTTGCACATAAGACTGGCAACAAGTGTGGGTCGACATTGTACTAGAGAATTGATGATTGGACTATCGCATTCTAGTGCAATGCCAAAGTAAAGGATTATGTTCCAGTCGACCTTTTCACTGGCATCCATAACACACTGGCGCCGTGTTTGCTTATCATGATATCATCGATTGCGAAGATCATGATATAATGACACTCTGCGTTGATGCCTCAGTCTCTTCCAAGTCATGACCAAGCACAAGAATCGAGATCACTCCCCCGAGAGAAAGAAAAAGCACAAGAAGCACAAGAAGTCAAAATCCAAAGATGGCTCTAAGCATCACAAGAAGAGAGACGAGAAGCCAAAGAAAGAAAACATTCCCAAGAAACAAGAGAAGGCTCCTCCCGCAGAAGGAAGAACAGAATACGTAATCACTTCCGTTCGGAATGAAGGAGCTGTCATCTCTGCTCCCTCGAAAGCTATCCGTGGAAAAGTGACATTCAATAAGCTCTGCTATGATCTGGTTGGACTCGGTCTCAACTATTCTGCAGCTCTTGTGGATGATGAGATCTTCAAGATGGTACAGAAAGGCAAAGACTCGAGAGATTGGGTAAAGTTCTGCGATGTCTCTACCATGGAGTTGACCGAGGCACCCAACTGGCAATTCAACAAAGCAGCCGAGGAGTCCTCTTCCGAAGAGGAACACAATGACGATGACGATCCCAACAAGGAGGAGAGCTCTGAATTCTCAGAGGATGAAGACTACGACCCTGGAGAAACCTCCCCAGAGAGTTTTGCGAAAACTCTACTCTCCGATACAGCAGAGTTCACTCATTGTGGATGGACTTTCTTTCTTCGAGTCAACAAGATGAAAGTCTCCCGGGATGATGTCAGCGCAGAAGAGTATCAACGACTGAAAGCATTTCATCACGAGAAGGTCGTATTTTTAGTCGAGAAGATTGTGGTGGATATGGGCTACAAAGAACCCGAGGAGGATTAGTCAACTTCGGCATCGTCGTTTTCTTGGTCCAGTTCCATATCCTCATTTTCCGATAAAGAAACGCGAATACGTTTGTCCTTGTTGCAAGTTGTCTCCGATTGAGGGCTTACCCTGAATTCAGTGTGTCGCGGATTCACTGTCCTTCCGAGTATCTCTTCCAAGCGGGCTTTGATTCGTTCGTAGTCACGTCCCTTTTCTGTACGCCTTCTAACTCCAAGATAACATTCCGGGGTGCAGTAGTAATAAGCGCTAAACGCTGGCAATTCCTCTAGCGCAGAGTTGTCTCCATTTTCCTCGGCATCTCGATCCACTTCAAAATGCGCTTTGCAGAGAGTGCACTCATAAAAAGTAATTTCATGAGATCTCTTTCCACTCATCTTTGACTCTTATAGGAATTTCTATAGTGCCTATTTCTCGGAAGCTGTGTCACACAGAATCCCGTCATTTTCACTCAAGAGAAAACATTGAAATATATCAAATGGATCGCAATTATCTTGTCTTGGCATTGAATCTAGGAGCCGGGGAATTAAAAGCATTGCATGAAGCATACCCAGTCACACAATGGACACGACAACTGAGTTCGTTTCTCATAGACGCCGGATTCTCGTTGCTCAACACTTATCAGCCAAATGATCTGACTAGCGTAATAGAGTTTGGCTGCCTCGGTACGTACGGCCCATTCAAGGTGATAATTGCGACTTCTCCATGCAGAAGAGTGTTTGAATGTTTTCGTGAGCCCACTGACTACGATCCTGATCCGTTTAATTTGTTCGGAGCCAATGACCACCTCTACGAAAGGCTTGGCACATTGATGGGAATTATTAGAAATGAAACTCTCTCCAATGAAGAAGCGATAGAGAAGTGGAGAGCAGGCATCTTGGACGCTCTGACTAGTATGCGAAGACCCAGGCATGTCCTGCACGTTGTACACAACAACATTGGCATTCTCTACGGAATGACAGAGCTGACCAGTGAACGGGAAACTCTTTATGAAAATGTGAGATCTAGAAGCGGACCAGGACCTGTGGTTTTGCATCTCCGAGATGATCCAGAATGAGCCATTGTCTAGCTCTTTGTCATAGAGCTGTGAAACTCCAACCTCTCTATGAACCAGAGCAAAGCCGCGTCAACGCTTTCTGCAGAAATTTCGGAAACTGGAGCCTTTGCACTCTCCTTCACTCCTCCGGTGACACAGTGTTGATAAATTGCGATGTGAGATTCTTTTCCAGTAGACTCGATTACATGAAGTAATCTGAGATTTTTTGCAATTGAGATGCTCAGAGAAACCTGTCCACACTCTCGCTTGAGACGGTATTCTGCGAACTCCGCTGTGTCAGTGTATTTTGTGTAGCCATGTTTTTGAATACTCTCCGCTAGCCTCTCCTTTATCTCTGACATTGAAAGCATGCTTTACTCCTTCGCTATGCAAGTCTTAATGCCATCAAAAACTTTGCAATCAGTCCGGGATTTTTTCCTTCGTGACGACTTCTATCGGCGTTGAGAAATCGGGCAGATACCAACAGCAAAAGTGCTGAGGGGATAGTTCCTATGAAAATGTAGAACCAAGACATGGAACACTCTCTGCGATAGGCAATCTCTTCTGCTTCGTCGTAGGCAACATAGTCAGGACAGAACCGAGCGAGAAGATCACCCGAGAAAGCCCCAGCTATTGCATGTCCTATTGAAGCGGGAAACGAGGTCAATGCAGAGTAAGCTCCCTTCTTCCCTGCGGGAGACTTCTCGACAATGTATTGCCCGGCCCTTGCTGAGTAGATCGACTCTCCGATCGTGAAAAACACTACAAAGCAGATCAACGGCACGAGAGACTCAGAGGGCCAAAGCCAGAGCCAAAGCGAAGAGAGACTAGAGATCAGAGTGCCGACCACAATCCAGCCATAGGTTGAGAGATAGCGATCAGTGACAATACTCATCGCCGGAGTGAGAAAGATAATCAAAATTGGATTGATCGAGAGCACGGTTCCATAGGGATAGCCAGTGTAGACTCGTTTCATATAGCTGGGGAAGAAAGCATTTAAAATCACGAAAAGATTTCGAACAGGGGTTAGGAAGAGAGTGAAGGTGGTCAACTTCCAGAACATTGGTTGCATGAAGAGCTCTTTCGCTTTCAACCAGAACTCCATTACTGTGACTTTGCATGTCAAGCGCATTCTGTACCACAGAGAGACCCCTTTGAAACTTGCAGACTTTGTCCTCTTCGGTGCCTGCTCCCGCGGAGGAGGACTTTCGTAGGCAACACAGAGATAGTAATTAATCACTGTCAATGCAGAGGCGGTCGTGAACAAGAGATGATAGCCGTTGTAGTCTCCCAGTATCAGAGAAAGATCTGTGCTCCATCCTGCAAACACAGCACCCGCATTCATCACGGCATACGAGACACTGAACGCAAAAGTAGAGAGACGACTCCCCTCCTCAAAATAGCGATTGATCACAATCGGGAAGATCTGTCCAATGAAAGCCTGTCCAACAGCCATCGGGACGAAGAGGGCGGCCAGAGTCAGACCTTCGAAAGGAGAGATTGCAAAAACAATTCTAGAGATTGCCAAAGATACAGAACCGATCAGAAACGAGGCTTTGATTGGAATGCTGTCTATGACCAGACCGGCGGGGAAAGAGATTACAAAGATGATTATGCCCCAAGTTGCGTAGACATCACCGGAAGCAGTATCGCTCATTCCGAATACAGTGTGAAGATAGACTTGGAGGCTGATGGTGATTTGAAAGTAGGCAATACTTTCAATGAAGAGGATGGCCATGAGGAAATTGAACATCGGAGGCAGCTTTCTGAGGCGATTCCAGAACCTGACACTAGCAGCAGGCTTTCCTGCAAGAACATGAGGACTGCCAGCATCCTCTAGCTCTTGCGAAGAAGAGGAGTGCATATTCGCCATCTCATAGGCTGTGGTCCTCTTGGCCATTGCTATGCTTTGCAAAGATTATCTATGTGACACGATTGCGATGGAAACTTTTCCTTAAACTAATACCCCTCGACTGGGCTTGACATACAGATCTTTCTATATTATAGTTCAGGGATCTGGCAACTTTTAGAACAAAGGGTCTTACACGCTAAGAGAAGAGGGCATGTCCCTCAAATTTGTATTTGTACTATCAGCTATTCTCCTTTTCGCGTCATGTGAATCCCGCCGAGTTCCTGATAAGATCATTACGATCAATGGAATGCTGGATACGCTCACAGCGCAGAAGATGTCTGCTCGGCCTCAAAACGTTGACTATGTCGTTCAAGGCCCCTCGCACAGTCGAATTCATTTCTCCGGAAGCAGTGAAGAGCTCGAAGAGCTTCTCTCCTCGGCCGGCTACGTGGATTATACTATCGAGGACAATTTTGCGATCGAGACACAATCCGTATTGAGTGGAGCAGTGTGGAATCTAGACATTCTTGACAACGATCAAGCCGATGAAGATGGTCGTTATCTCCCTCCCGGAACCGGAGAGGGGGTTGACATCTTTCTTCTTGATTTGGGTGTGAATGATGGACACGTCGAACTCGAAGGCCGCGCTCTGAAAGATCCAGCTTGGAAAGATGAGCCTCCGTGCAACAACAACCACGGGACTTGGACTGCGGTGATTGCAATTGGGAAGACCTATGGAGTGGCGCAGAGAGCGATACTCTGGGATGTGAAATTGCCACACGGAGATTCTTGTTTGTTTTATGTCTCGGATGCACTGGAGGCTTTCGACTACCTGATGACCAAAGATCCGCCATTCGTTGTGAGCATGTCTTGGAAAGCGAATCTAAGCCCTGCGATCAACAGTGCTTGTCAACAGCTGAGAGATCACGGTGCTATTCTGGTGGCTGCTGCGGGAAACGATGCCACAAACAACGGAGCCTGCACAATCTCCCCCGCCTCGTCCAATGCAACGATTTCTGTTGCCTCTGTGGGAGAGGGGCTTATCCGCTCGAGCTGGTCAAACTATGGCCAATGCATTGACATTTTTGCACCGGGAGAAGATATCACTGGAGGGAGCAGTAGCTCTAATACTGCACTAGTAGTTGGAGACGGGACAAGCGCTTCAACTCCTGAAGTGGCAGGAGCAATTGCTGTGATAATGCAGGCTTACCACCTGTCAGACCCAGATGCAATCACTTCAAAGCTCCTAGATATTGCTTTGGATGGATTTGTCTCTCAAGGCGGAACAGCTCCAAACAAACTCCTCAACTTTGAAGGCCCGACAAGCTCGCCTCCTTCTCCTTCTCCTCCTTCTCCTGACACTCCTTCTCCTTCTCCACCGTCCCCGGGAGATGGCGGAGGAGGTGTAGGCGATGGGGATGTACGGCTAAAGGCATGGTCGGTGCTAAGCCTACTCGTTCTACTGTGAACATTACAAGCCCTTTTTTGTCTAGCCTCCGCGCTTCATAATAGCGAAGAGTAAAAAAATTTTATCTGTCTATTGAGACGCTCTAAAAGTAGTGTATTCTTGAGGCTTGCTAAAATCCTTGGAACACATCTCCTCCTCGCTCAGTTCGATTTGTTGGGACAGTTTTTTGAAGCAAGCAGCGCACGCGTAGAGAGGACTGCCACTCCTTGACCAGTTTGTGTAGATTGCTACCCCGGGAGGAATGTGCTGTTTGCAGTAGGTACAGTAACTGTGCTTTTCACATGGCCTCCCTCCTCCCATCATCGCACCTTCTCAGAAGTGAAGTCAAAAGCACATTCATGATATCATTTTCGCATGTATTATATCATTGTAGTCGCACCATGATATCATGATAATCGCCAATAGAGAGATTCTCTAATGAAAAATTGCCCCAGGTATAAAAAGCTTATAACTGGGACAACTCAGTCGCGCTGCCCCGGGTAAAGGACTGTTTTTTGAATTGTAGTCTGATTTGTACCAGTTATATCGAATTCTCTAATAAAACCCCTACCCCTACCCATCGAATTTTCATACCCGACCCTCGCTCCATGATATCATCATATTCTCTCGGACCTTTTTTGCTTGTTCCCATTTTCCCCTTCTCTCATTCTCAAGCATGAAGTCAAGTGTTAAACGACCTCCAAGCTTCATCGCGGTCAAGCTTGTATCTGCTTCTCAAAAAGGATTGCAAAGGCCAGGAGTGACATTTCGCCATGCTTTTTGCGTCTACTCTCAAAAAGCTGTCGACGAGGGACAAATAGTCGGATGCTACGAAGACAAGAAGGGAGAGAGGCATCAGGCTGTCTACTTGATAGAAAACGAGAATCAGTTGAGAACAGAGATCTTTCCCGATGCCAAAATTGTCTACAAAGGTCCAGTTCGATGGCTTGGAGTCTCGAGGCAATGGATGAAAGAAACCGGAATCGTGCCACCGTTATATTGCCCAATAGAACCGGAAGATACCACTACGTCTCTTTAGTCGTTATCTTTTGCAGCTTGGCCCAGAAGACAACCTGCTCCCAATCATCCAGAGCTTCGATAATAAATCTCTGCTCTGTTCGGAGTCCTCCCTTTTGATATGTGAGTCCCATGCAACGAGTCAGAGTCCCGATCCACAGAGATTGACAAGACTCTGAAGAGAGGAGTGTCTGAAGTGCGGATATGATTTGCTGTGTTAGGTGAGAGAGTTTCATCTCCTTTAAAATTTCAAGAGAAGAGCCAAATCGCTTTCCTTTTGAAGTGATTTCGTTGAATGAAAGGCTGAGTCTACTTCCCCTGAGCGACAACCTCTTTGAAGATCTCCATTGAACAGGCTCTGTCTTGGCACGAGTTTGAGAGAGTTCCGCGTGCAGACGTTGATTTTCACGTTCCAATGACTTGCACTTTTCAGAGAGATTTCCAATCAAATTCCTGGACAACGAGAACCTAGATTTGAGGGGATCTGGCATTCGAAACAGACAATTCACGTCAGAAAGTATATTCATGATATCATGTTGAAATAAGACTTGTTCATAAATTATCCAGAATGAAAACCTCAGACGTTCTGTGCTGGATATGCTGTATTCTGACTCCGCTCTTGTTTTTGTCTTTGGCAACTGGAATGTTCTACTTGGCAAAAGAGGACTCGTTCGACTTCAACACAAGGGGCTACATCACAAGCACGTTCAACTGTAGCTTAGTTAACGAGGGCGAAGATACGACTTACTACACTGGCACGATCGATGTCAGCTTCTATCCGATCGGAGAAGAATCTGGACCACTGGTCAACATGTCCATAGGCATCCCTGAGATCTGTACCGATTTCTACAGCCCTTGCTGTAGTAAGTGGAGAGGAAAGCTGATCTACCTCTTCGTCTACTACTCGAATCTCACTGACTCCTATTGGGTCGGTGACATATCCGGTAACCCGGTTCAATACTTTGACGACTTTATTGGAGTTGGAGTGGTCTCTGTCGTGGTAGCAGTATGCTCGATCTCTGGGTTTGTCTTTTGGTTCCTGCATCGCCGAAAAAATGCACAACTTGTCTATACTCCTTTGAACGATTAAAACAGCCTCTCGAGAGGCATGTATCTAAAGCCTGGCTTTGTAGGAATTTTGCGCTTTGCAAGCCACTCGAAGCTCACTCTTTTCGGAAGAGTGCTAGAATCGACGATGCCCAGAGTTGGTAAGAAGACAGAGGCCACAGATTCAGGACTGTCCAGACCTCTGTACACAGCATCCAACTTTCGCATGTTTGCTTGGTCGATGTTTGTCCTGGGAATATCTTCAAGAGAAATACTGTCAGCAGGAGCCTGAAGACGCCGGACATAGATTGTACAGGTGATCGGGAATTTTGAAATCAGATTCGTCAGCGTTGAGAGGCGAACTTTCTCAGGAGATTCGTCTTCGTCCTCTTCATAGAGTTGTCTATACTCGAGTAGAGTGTGCACTTCTGCTAGCTTGGCAGTTGGCGTATAGAATACCACTCCAAATCTAACCCATCCGGTATCCTTCTCTTCTAGTTCTCCGTTTCTAACAAAAATCAAATCACCTGTTTTCAAACTCTTGATTGCAGTGTCCAATTCCAGAAGAGATTTATTCGCTCCGCTGTCTTTGGTCTCTTCGAAAGGAGTCTGTGCATCTAGTTCCAACTCTGAATAACTCTTCCCACACCAGGATCCCATTTTCCTTTTTAGAAACTCAAACTGTGATGCAACGCGGAGGTTTATTTTCTAAACGTGACAGCCAGGATAAAATAGAAGAAATCCAACACCAACGCTGTGATCCACATCACAGCAATCAAGTAGTGATAGCCGTGGAAGTGACCGTGAGTATGCATAAAAAAGTGGATGGTGGAGTAAACATCGCTTGTCATCACAGTCAGTATTGTAAGCATCCACATGAAACGAGTACTTCTGTACACTTTGCACATCCCTTTCTCACATTCTTTGACCTTCTCAAGTAGTGCAAACGCTAGAAATGTAGCAGCATAGTGGAAGGCAAAGACTATCACAAAAATGAGAGAATCAAAATCCAGACTTAACGTAAAGCCAAGCCCAATATTCCACAAGATGTACAGAATAACTTCGATGATCAAGAGAATTCGCAGCAGGAGTTTGTTTGTAATAGTCCGCTGGAACCGAGTCCTTTCTCTAATCTGGGCCTGCTGCATGTCTGCAGTTTGAAATATCAACGTATCCAATCGTTGATAATAAGCCTAGAAGAGCATTTCATAAGGAGAATGAAAACGGCCGGACACGACAAAATTAATTCGAGGTCGAATCGGTGCATTGGATTTCTATCACGAAGTAACAAGACTTTTATCCTCTCACTTGGAGGCCTTCTCTTTTTTACGTGCCTCTTCCTTTTTCTTGTGATGAATAGGATTACTCTGTGATTTTGATTTCTTGTGAACCTCTTGTGATTTCTTCTTTCCTTTCTCCTTTCTCTTGGGAGAGTGGTCTCGACTCCTCTGTTCGGTCACTATCCTCCAAAAATCAGGATCTTTGTACTGGGCTTCTGTTATATAATAGTCGTCATAGCCTATGAAGTGTCCTGCCTCATAGCCCTTCTGATTTCTGGCACAACAATCTAAATCTTTGGGGTCTGGAGTCACATCAAAGAGGCCTTTGTACACTCTGACCTTGATGGGACCGCCTTTGGCCTCGTCTCTGACCTTCTTAGAGATGAGATAGCTCATTCTAAGCGTGAGTGCATACTGGACTGGAGAGTGGCCCGAAAATGACATCATGATAGTTGCGATATTTGATCATGATATCATTGTGGAGTATTTTTGACGGCATTCGTGTAGATTTCCGTCAGCAGTGTTTAGCACAGAAAGACCATGGAAGAACTACAACTTTCTCGCCTGGCTTCTCCTTGGATACAAATTGATCACTACGGTGGAGTGCCCCTTTTCATGCCGATACATCTTCGATATATGCAACGTTCTCACTTTGAATCACACGGAGGATTTTACGGACTAGTTTCCTATCTCTTTCTCGGTCTCTCACTCAATCAAAACTTAGTCCATTCTCTATCTCATTGCTTGAATCGTGCCTACTTGGTTCGCTCTTTGGAGGTCTGTATTTTGAAAGATTATCTATCTCCTCGGGTTGAACAGTTATTTCATGCCGGGTTTGCCTTTCAACTATCCATGTACCCAGGTCCCGAGTATGCGCTTCTCACCACTCATCGAGTCTTTGATGATAAGTTAGACCAAGAATTTTGGATTACAATCGAAAAAAGAAAAGTGTGGTTCTTCCATAGATACAGATCTTTGATCCACGAGTATCACATCGAGAAAGTTCGCCATCTTGAGCAATGGCTCCACGCAGTTGACGCATGTCTGGTGACTCGTGGAGTGGCGAATCGACTCACAAAATCAATAGCACGTTCGACCAATCTCGTCCAGATGTCACATTCTTCGCCTGATTTGTGGTTTAGAGCTGGCCCTAGAACACAGGGCAATCTCAGCCGAATACAGTTGCGTCTCACTGTATTTAATTACCGAGTCACAGGAGTGATCATTCTTCTCAAAGAAAATCTTCCACTGGTCGAATTGGAGGTAAAGAAACCTCACTATGATTCATCCCTCTGGATGGGTACCCTAAAAAGGCCACAGAGACAACTTGCCACCGACAAATTCGAATTTGAATTGGGTGACTGGTTTCCGGAGATCGAAAAAATATTGATCGCCTTGTCTGGAAAACTACCTGCAAGAAAGAGTCTACCATCGAGAGACTTTTCTCCGAAAAGGAAGCTCGTGAAATTGGATCAGATTTAGCGATCTCTGCAGTGAACTGGATTCGTATTATAAACCCTGTGAGTTCCTTGTTTTTGTACAGAGTAGCTGTCGTTTCGAGACGCACGGGAGATGTGGCAAATTCTTGTACTATTCACCTTGTGTTACTCTGTCCAATCCCTGTGTCCCGACTATGCTCCTTATCCCGGAAGATGGATGCAAAATATCACCTGTCCAACCAATCTCTTCACTTGCACAGCAAACGATGTCACTGGACACGTAGTGGAAGCGCATGTCATCGGAGACAATCGGTGTCGTTGCGAGATTGGAAATTGTCAAGATTCTTATCTCAACGTCTCTTTTGTTATTGTTGTGGAGACAACCGGAAACATCCGCTACGACATCACCGTTTTTATCAGCAATGATGGTGAGACCATTGCTCCTCCAGTCTCTCAGCAATGCATTGGCTGGGTCGCAATGATCGGAGAGGGAGTGGGTCACTACGATAACACCAGTTGCTCGGCTTGGGCAAATTTCACCGCACAAGATTCAGATGCATGTGGAGATATCAAGAAAACAGACGGTCCAGTCTACGCAAACATCACAGCTCAAGTATCCTGTGTCAATATTGATGTCAACGGTCAGCTCTCCGTTCCCTCTGTTCTGGCCTGGCATCAAAATTCTGGATTTGATTGCTCTCTGAACGTCTCTTCTGGTCCCGGATCAAAATGCGTCGCTCAGAATTTCGACTTCACTGGCTTGCTAGCAGTCTGTGACACAAAAGTTTGTCCTCCGACCGATCAATGCGGAAGCTGGTCATGCATTCCGGTGAATGGCACTGGTGTATGCATCAAGACAGCGTTTACCAATCAAACATGCGACGACGGTCTATACTGTACAACAGCTTCGCATTGTAACTCGGCTGGAGATTGTGTCCCTACATCCTATCTTGATTGCGGGCCAAGCGGTGTGCCCTGTCAACAGCTGATCTGTCAAGAGATCGTCAACGGCTCTGTTTGTGCCTCTTCAAATCTGCCGAATGGTTCGGCTTGCAGCACGGGAAGTTTTTGCTATGAGAATGGACAATGCATGTTAGGAGTCTGCAATGAAACGCATGTTGTCTGTCCAACGAATCTCACTTGCACGGGTTACGTGTGCAACGAAGGCTCTGGTTGTCAACCCTACTATCACACAGGAGCTCCGTGTGGAGTGAATGACGCATGCCAGACGCATATTTGCAACGATGCCGGACTCTGTGTGGATACTTTCTCCCCCGATGGAACGCCTTGCGGAGCTGGAGATAGACCGTGTCAATTTGAGGACGAATGTGATGGGGCTGGAAATTGTGATATAGGAGACATCAAACCGAACGGAACTCTCTGTAGTGCATGCTTTGGTTGTCAACAGGCTTCCTATTGCAATGGAACAAGCCTCTCGTGTCCGGAACCGCAGGTTGTACTTTGCCCAGAAGTGAACTGTATGGTGGAAGCATGTCTAACAAATGGCAGCTGTGGCTGTGGATATACAGATCTAGTTTGCACAGATAATGATGCCTGTACAGACAGTTTCTGCAACGTGACAACGGGATTTTGCTTCAACCCGTTGCAACAATGTCCCCCGCCGAACACTACAGAAAATCAATGCATCGTCTATTCTTGCGACCCGGAGGTTTTCAACAACTCTTGCATAGCTACCTCTCTGGCTGGAGAAAGATGCTCATCCGGGGATCTCTGCTTCTATGGAGTGTGTGTAGAATTTCAAAATACAAGTGACTGCATCACAAACCCCTACGACCCAATTCCTCCTCCTGAGTCACCCGAGTGCACCTACTACACATGCGACCCGGATGTAGGATTTCAGTCAGTTTGTAATGCAACTTCGCCCTGTCAGACTGGAGATCTGTGCTACAACAGAGCATGCGAAAGCAATGTCAGCACTCAGGAATGTACATGCGTTGTGGTGTCTGAAATCTCCCATCCCGCTGATACAAAATGTACAAAATACTTTTGTAATGCTTCTGTTGGCTGGGTACCAGACTATCAAGATGGAGCACACTGCGGAGATCACAATACAACAGTTTGCAGAAATCCTGATACTTGTCTTCAGGGTGTTTGCTACACCAATTTCGAGAACACGAGCACTCTTTGCAATGGAGAAACTGCCTGTCTCAATGCAGCATATTGTGATGGATTTGGTCTGTGCTCAAATCAAACAGCGAAAGCCAATGGAACGAGTTGTGGAGCTTCGAGTGGAGAGTGTGATCCTGGTGATATCTGTAGTGCGGGGGTATGCATGCACAACTACGATCCCTACGGTACAGAATGTGACGGACAAGCTGTCTGTCACTCGCATGATATCTGTGATGGAGCGGGAAATTGCATAGACGGAGATCCGTTCCCCGATGGAACTTCCTGTGGAGTGGCTGAAATCTGCGGAAGTCGAAACTGCAGCAATGGACAATGCATAAGCGTTCTCTTCAACGGGACACTCTGCAATCCAAGCACAGATGTCTGTCAATTGTCCTCCTACTGCTCTGGTGACAACTTCTTCTGTCCTCCTCTCCAACCAGTAGACGAGGGAACTCTTTGTAGAACCGGGAGCGGCTGCATCAGCGATGCTTACTGCGATGGGCAGAACAGCTTTTGTCCCAATGTGACAGCTCTGGATTGCGATGATTCTAATTTTTGTACCGAGGACTCCTGTTTCTACAACAGTTCATCTGGTCAATCCAATTGCGTGAACGCCAATATCACATGTGCAGATTCAGAGGCTTGCTTTGACTTTACATGCAATCCAAGTGAAGGTTGTCTTGCCAATCAAATCCAATGTCTCACGAACAACACATGCCAATCTCATATCTGTGTCAATGGAACGGGTTGTGTTTTTGACCCCCTAGAAGAGGGGACTGAATGCGACGATGGAGATGTCTGTACAATCAACGACCGATGTGATGGAAACAGCAGTTGCATAGCAGATCCACTCTGTCTCTCGAGTCAGTGTCTCTTGGCTTCTTGTCAATCTGGAGTGTGCTTCTACGATCACGCAAACGAAACAGATCCGTGTGTCCCTGAAAGTGCTGAAACCTGTGGCTTTGAGGCTACTTCTTGTCTGTCTGGCTATGCTTGTTCTGATGGCCTTTGTCAACCCGTCTATCTTCCCTTTGGAACTCTATGTAGAGAGGCAGTCTCAGAGTGTGATGCTTCAGACTATTGTACTGGACAGTCTGCTTGCTGCCCCTTTGACTCGGTTCAACCGGATGGCACTCTTTGTAACTCTGGACAACATATATGTGGCGCTGAACAGTGCGTCTCTGGAGTGTGCTCTCCGGTGCCTTCTCCGGCGCAGACTGTTTGCAACGTGAGCACAGATGTCTGCTTCACCGATGGACTTTGCAATGGAACTAGCATTGATGGATGTCTGCCACAGCCGCCCATCGTTCCTTGCTGTCACGACGATAGCGAATGCAACATCACAGACTATTGCGATCTAGTTGTTCACATTTGCAAGCCGCGCCCACAAGGCTGTCAAATAACGGGCTGTGCGAGTGACATTGGATGCATTTTTGGGATCTGCAACAACCAGACGTTCGAGTGCGACTTCTTCGAAGATGATCAATTCTGCGTCACCGAGGATGTCTGTCTCAATTTCGCTTGCAACCCGAGGAATGTATGTCTTACGGGAATTCACGTCTCCACAAATTGTACTTCCGATTTGAATTGCTCGAGACCTGAAACTGTGCTAGAGTATTGGAGCTGTTCCAGCGATTTAGCGCACTATCCCTCTCAACAACTCTGCGAAGTGGTCTGTACAAACGGGACTTGTTCGTTTGTGGTGGAAGTCCTTCCCGAGATCAACGGAACCTGTGGACCCCTATCCCAGTCTGGCTGTGAATACACTCCGGTCGAGAATTGCTGCTACGAAGATCTAGACTGTGAGAACGCCAACATCACCGATTGTACATTCTTCACTTGTGCAAATCACAACTGTAGCGCTTTCAACGTCTCCGCTCCCGACTGTTGTATTGTGACCGAGGATTGTGGACCCAACACCACTGCCTGTAGCTATTTCAATTGTTCCAATCAAGTCTGTGAAGAGCTCACAGTCGCTGATTGTTGTCTAGAGGCGTCCGACTGTGGTACAATCCCACCGGGAAATTGTTCATTTTTCAACTGTACAGAAAATGTGTGTATGCTGACTAATCTCTCCACTTGCTGTGGAAATGGCATTCTGGATCCCGGAGAAGAGTGTGAAGTTGGAGTACCCTCACGGAAGAGACAGTTTGGCGATGACACTCTCATCGTACATTTTACGCAGACAGATTGCATTGACTGCAAGATTGTCCAAGAGACAGTGGACACAACTATTGTCACCGATCCCGAAGGCGAAGCGCTTGGAGTTTTGGCAGGAGTGGGCAGCCTCGCCGCAGTTTTATTCGGCATTTATTATGCCTCAGTTTTTGCCGCAAGAAGGAGAAGAACAGTGGTGCTCACCGCGACCGCTACCTCATCCTCTTCATTCCGAAAGTAGAGACGGAAGACGCTATTAAAAAGAGTATTTCATTTTAACTCGCTAGAAAGTGGAGATGGGCTGCGAATGCTCCGACTTCATCGATTCGGTTTCACTCTTTGTGATTTTTGCTGGATTTCTTATAGGAGCTGGCTTCTCGGCGAGTATGATTTTCTTCCTCCGCTTTGACACTGGTGTGCCTCACGCTCTTCTGCTTGGCCTCTCGTTTGCAATGGTCACTCTCCTCATGCTTCCGACTGTCTACTTTGGTTCACGCTACCTCAAAGTGAAAAGAGTCGTGGAGTATGCATTCACAACCACCGACAGAAGCACTTACCTGATTGTAGCAGGCGGATTTGTGATTGGATTCTTCTTCTCGCTGGCGATTGTCTATCTCTTTTCAATTGAAACAGAGTCGACCAACTCTCTTGGTCTTGGCATATTCTTTGCGCTTTTAACAGTGTTCTCGGTTCCGGTCTCCTTTTTTGTAGGCCGGTACTACAAGCTGAAGCAGGAGAATCCTTCAGTTGACATGGCAGAGCTGTAGACGAACATTCATGATATAATGAACGAAATAAACCAACCATGATATCATGAGTGAAAAGAATCTGCACAGTTTTTGCAGAGTTCAAATGAAGCGAGAGTCTCCCGAAGAGCCGGCGAAAGATGCCAAGCCGAAGAAATTGAAAACTGAGAAGGATGCCAAACCTAAGAAGTTGAAAAGGTCTTCTCGACTCGGAGATGTACTAGGAAAGCTTCACAAAGACCTGCTGAAAAGTCCTCTGATGAAGCTGAACATCGGACAGTTTGTCAGGATTCTCGATGCAAAGCCTCCAGTGGAAGAGAGATCCTCCAAAGAAGAGAACTCTGAGAGCTCGGATTTACACGATGACAATGAGCCGTTCATTCTTGACTACGATCAACTATCCGATCTAGCCTGTACTTGCAAGGCGATGGCTGCATTCTTCTGTCAAGAGACGTTTGGTAATGGGTTTGTACGACTTGCTGATGACCGAATCTCTATACAAGGAGTGGAGCCACATTTTGATTTCTTTGGCCGCTATCTAACGGAGATCAAAGTGACTGATACCATCTGGTCGTCTTTGTATTTTCTCGTCAACACAGAGGGATTCCCTCCCTGTGAGCATTGTGGGACAAATACATGGAGAATGCGCGGAAAAGCGGGTGTGCCTATTGCCCCGTTTCTCGCACAAATCGGATCTGGAAAGAGAAAGAGAAAGGCGGACCTGAGTAAGTGCAAGACAGTCTCTGAGCAAAATCTTGCCATCCTAGAAGCCAATCGGAAGTATACCTATCTCTGCATGAATCCCAAGTGCAGAAAGCCTCTGGATCAGGTGATTTGCAACTTCCCTCTGGGATCCATCTTTGATGCTTGCTCGAACACTCACGCTAGAGGAAAGCATGAAACCAAAAAGCTCGATCTTCAGCTCTACACCTACAGGGGAAGAGAGATAGACGAGAGCATGAAGTACTGCGTGAAGTGCGGTGTGTTGACTACCAAGAAGGCCAATCTCCTAATCGAAGCGGATTGCGGAGGGTTCTGTCATCCAGTGGTCAAGAAAGGACAGCCCTTGAAGTGCATCTGTGTGCCTTGTACGCTTTGCAAACGGATGCCTGCAAAATGCAAATGTGAACCCTGTGGAGAGTGCAAGAAATGCGGAGCCAAGAAGTGCAAACTCTGCAAAGACAAATGCGAATGCGAACCGCCCTATTGTCCTGACTGCTTGAATGAGATATGCGAGTGTTAGCTTTACTTCTGAGGTTTGATCATCCTTTCAAAGCTCTTGTCCAGTGCTGCACCCCATTTCTCAAGAGCGGTTTTAAATTTTCTCACAGCATCCAGTCTCCCAGGAGCAGGGCCTAGGCCCAGGATTACGAGATAGCGCTCGTGTAGTGGGGCAGGAGAGGATGCAGAGAGGTTTTTTGTAGTCTGATCCGCTTCGACAAAGCTCTCCATTGCATCGAAGCTATTGCGGAATGTCTTCTCAGAGGGGATGGATCCAACAAGAGAAGGAAGAGGTTCGCTTTCAAGGGCGAATAGGACCGCAGTCTTGACGTCGTATTCAATCGCCGCTTTCAAAGACTCTTTGGACGCAGACAGAGTTTTTCCAACCTCTGATTTGATGTGGTCCAGCATAGAGAAAATCTCTTTCATCCGGGAACTGACGTTGCATATTGCTCGTGCATCCGCTTTTGAGGCATTGCACATAAGCTCTAGGTCTGGATCTTTTTTTGTACGTTCCATTTCAGCAGCCTTGTGAGCATCAGGCAAGACCAGAAGAGCATCGAAGAGCAGAGGAATTGTTCGCTTGAAGTCGGTTCTTCCTCTCAAAGAACGAAGCCGGGTTCCTGCTCGTACTCCCACATCTTCTTGATATTCGGATTCGACAGCTTCACAGTCGATGTGAGTTGCTTGCTGATTGACGCTACAAATCGGAGAGCACCATACCCCGATTCCACACTCTGTACAGTTCCAATCAAGAGGCTTCTCTGCTTGACAAGAGGCACACTTCATCTCGACTCTATTGAAAAGAGTACTCTCTACGCTGAATGTATTGACACGTTGTTCAATTTCTTCCAAAGATAAAGACAGGTACTGGTTAAATATTCTTTATCGTTGGCGCTTGCGAGAATAGCGTCTCTATCTCTTCGGGATGTATTCCGAACATGCCAAGAAAATGTAGCCTCAAAATCTCCTCTACACTCTCTCGTATCGCGCAGGTTACCGGGTAGAGATAGCCTTGCTCGTCTTGAGTAGTGTACACCACCTCGAGTTTGTTGTCTAACAAAGAGGATTTCAACACGACCGACCAATCTCTTCCCTTGTTAGGAACCGAAAAATAATATCCAAATTGCCCATGTACTCTGAGTAGTTCTTTCACATTGAATTCGTGAATATGCTGTTCCATGAGCACGTCTCCGTCTATCTTCCCAGCAGCATTCCATGCCTGGGCCAAGCATCTTAACAGCACACTCGTCCGAGATGATAAGTTGTTCAGATTGAGTTCTCGCCGGAGACGTTTGGATTTCTTTCTGGGACGAGCATCACCAGGCATTGTTAAGAATGACTCTTTTTGACGAGTGATTATATCATGATTGATGTTATATGATATCATGGAATCCTTTACAGCCCCCATTTCGAGAAATAGAACAATACAAAAATGCACAACATATCAATTTTAAAATTTATTTTAGCTTTCTCGTTCTTATTCTGCAACTCGTGCGCTCTTACCCCACTCGACGTGGGAAGCCCTGGAAATCTTACCGGACGCTATAGATCGGATCTTGGAGCGCAGATCGATTTGAGATGTTCTGCCGTGTCGGATGGAACAGCTGCACAACTGACAGGTTGGTACTATTGTAAGAACGAGATGGCCTGGGGAACTTATCCTTTGTCTGGTCAGGCAACAAACTGTGGTGCAGATGCACAGCTTGCATTTGCAGTTGCATGGAGCAACGAGGCTGAAGGGAATAACTACGCTGCTTCAGCGTGGTCTGCCCAAGCTTATCCGGCTAACCCTCTAATGCTATTTGCCATCTGGACGATGACTAGCAAAACTCCGTCAAACGGAACATGGAAATCAATCAACGTCAACTACGACGAGTTTGTCAAAGAAGAGACATCCTCATCTACGATCTCTGTGTAAGTTTGTCAGTTATGATAAAGCTTTAATCGTTCAGTCCACTTCTTCCATCTCTCCTTCTTCTAGAGCCTGGACAGTTCGAATGCTCTCTCTTATTGCGGTTGCAATGGCAAGTCTACGGAGACATTTTTCGACTGGGAGTTTCGATAGATTGTCATAGTCTTCCAAGTAGTCGCGAATCAGTTCTTGAGTTTCTCTCAAATGTGAAAAGTCGGAGATCATCCTCTTAACGCGAGGCCCTTTGGAATCTACTAAAAAATGTCCAACTTCGCTCACGTCGATTGAAAGATCTGTCGAAATGGTCACCATCTTATGCAGAGCCGCATCAATTGTATCAATCAAATTAGAGTAGTCTTGGAGTAGTTGCTTGTCCTTTGGTGTGGCTGGTATCTGACGAAGGCGATAGATCGAACCCTCGACTGTTCTCACGTCCATCTTGTGCGTGGTTTGGTTCTGAACAACGATGTAGGCCACACATGATATCATGAACTAGTTTATTCCGCGCCGATTGCACTGCGAGTATACATCACAGTTTCCGAGGCAGTCTGTTTAAAAACCTTGCCTGTAAATCGGCTTCTCTGATTCGAGCATCGACTTGATTAAGAAGACGACCGAAAGAATACAGAGTAAACCCAAAATAAGAGCAAAAGCGAGGCCCACGCTAGCATCTACGATCGTTGTCGTATCATCTGTTGTATCAGTAGTGGTCGTATTAGAGGATGACGAGTTTGAAGAGTCAGAAGAGGAGTTAGTTATCTCGAAAACCAGTACACATTCTTCCGTGCAGATGTAGCCTACATCCCACTCAGCAGTGGGCATTGCGGGATCGCATTCTTCTCCTTCATCAAGAACACCGTTTCCACAAGTCGGTTCTTGACTTGGAGATGGAGTGACAGAAAGTGATTGACAATCCACAATAGTCAGAGTCCCGTTGAGAAATTGATTCAAAATATCCACACATGTGTTTGCGACATCCTGCGAAGACAGAGGAATTTCTGTGCCATTGCAATCATATTCTAGTATGTCGGGAATTTGAGAAATGCAAAGCAAAACATTCTGACTTCCGCTGTATGTATCTAGTGCAGTGCCGCAGAGATTGGATGTGCCTGTGAGATTGTTAGCCAGAGTGGCAAGATAAAGAGAAGCCAACTGAATCCACTCGCTCTGTTCTCCGGTGATGTTGTATTGTGCTTCCGGATGAACACCGCAAATCCAATCTGATTCAGGAATGAGACCACAGAGACTTATGCTCGGTTCCCAGTGATCCAGCGGGTGCACACAGCCTGAACAGCTGTCGAATACACCGAAGTCGGGAGGCGGAGGCCTGCAGGCGTCTCCTTCTCCAGTGTTTCCAGTGTTCACCTGGTCAGGATTGTAGACGTAGACGCAATTATCACAGGCGTCTCCGACTCCGTCTTGATCAAGATCACTTTGTGAGGAATTCGGATCTAGAGGACAATTGTCTTCACTGTCACAGACTCCGTCTCCATCCGTGTCCTGACATTCTGTGTTAGTCGTCGTAGTGGTTGTAGTGGAGGTGGTCGGAGTGGTAGGTGTTGTTGGCAGAGGCGCTTCGGAGGGAGTAGAAACCGGGGATGGAGAGGGTGAAGGAGGCAGGGGCTCTACTGTTGTTGTCGTGGTAGAAGGATCGCTGGGAGCGGGTGGATCTGATGCGACCACTTGAACGGGAGTAGGTGTCGGAGAAGGGACAGGTGTAGGGGAATGAGTTGTGCTCGGAGATGGGGTTGGAGTAGGATTGGGTGTAGGGCTGGGTGTAGGAGTAGGTGTCGCTGGACTTGGAGAAGGAGAGGGCAAAGGAACAGTACTTATGGTCGATGTCACAGAGGGACAGGCCTCCTGTTCACAGCTAGTGCTTTGAATAGAGCCTTGGATCTGCTCGCATTCACATTCGCTGATCAAATAACAGTTCTCATTTTTACAACAAGGCACGACCAAGCTCTCCTGGCATCCACTGCACGCTGAGCCATATGCAGTTCCTCCCATGTTCTCGCACAAAGTGCAGGTCACATTCATACACTGATCAAGAGTGGAAGTGGTCACAAGCTCGCAGGGAATGATCTGTTCCGATGGGATAGAGTAGCATTGATTCATCGCATTTGGATCATAGGGAATGGTGTTGGACTCAGAGACTCCTTGACCACACATCAAGGTGAATGCGAGTGTAATCCCTGTTAAGTTGACATCTAGAGAGGAGGTTGTTCCATCACAGTAGCAATGCGCTGTGATGTTTGTCATGTTGAGAAATGACTCATGGCAGACTAGACTGCAGCTGGCGGGCTGTTCGAGTATGAATTCAGAGGAGGGAGTGTCGCCGAGCTCGATGTAGATCGAAAACGAATACGCCTGTCCAACTCCAGAAAATACAGAGATATTGGAGCTAATTCCAACGCTGCAGTCAGACGAACTGGCCCATGAGAAGCGGGCCAACAAGCTGAGAAGCAGCAGCAGGGACGCTGGGGTCTTCATCGACTTAAAGCTAGAAAACTCCAGGGAATCTGTGAAATAATAGCCGAGATTCTACGTGGCAACGAGATTATTATTGTCAGTCCTCTAAATGGTATTGAGTTTTATAATATCTCTCCACCTCTTACAAGGTCTGTGATCTCTGTGCGAAGGGAGCGTGTGTGAGGGCTATCTACCGTGGCGATCGGCGTGACGGTCGTTCGTATTCACTTCCGAACCCCCGGCGATTGAGCCAGATGCCGTAGACTAATAACAGGCAGAAGCATCCTCCGATAACAGAAACCGAGACGATCGTCCAAATGTAATCGGTGGAGTCGTCCATGCACGGATTGGCTTCAGAGCAGCCACACGGGGCAAAGGGTACAGAGATGGACCCAGAGGTGATAACAGCTTCGTTTTCTGGACAGATCAAAGAAATTACATAGAATTCCATATCAAACGTGATGAATTCAGCATTGCTGGTGGCAAGATCCGCAAGGCTTACAACAATGGTGCACTCACAGCTGGTGTTCGTGCAGGTGCCATCGAATTCGTTGTCAGTGTTGTAGCATTTAACTCCGATAGCAGAGGTCCAGTTCACTGCAATTCCGAAACTGGACCGCAGAGTGATGACTTCTCCAAGCTCACAGATTCCGACCTCATCGGTCCAGAAAGTGGCAGAGCTAACCTCAGGAACCTCACAGGTGCAATCGCTTGAGCAGCCATCACCGTCGTCGAAATTGGTATCATCGCATTCTTCTCCTTCGTCGAGGTTTCCATTTCCACAGCAAGTGCAGACTCCCGGTACAGGGGCTATAAGGGTGCAGTTACAGCTTCCGAGAACATCTGCGGCGCATTTTGTGCCCCCGCAGGTGTAGCCAAAGGGACATGCTTCGCCTTCATCACAGAAATTGGTTGTACAGTTTGCGTAGACGGGATCTTCGTTGCAAGCAACAACGTCTGGAGAGAGTACGCACCACGAATCGTCCAAACAAAAGTGACCCTGAGGCGGATAATTGTTGCAATAACCCGTGCAAGTGGCCAGTGCCAGAGGGGCTAAGGTAGCTAGAAGGAGCAGCGTTTTTTTCATAGCAGTCCGAGGGAAAGCTGCAACCTTTGTAACTCTCTCAAAGTCGAATCGTTAATACTTCTCTGACAGCGACCAGAGTAAAACAAGCATTATTTAATTTTCAGTGCATTCACTCAATCACGTTCGGCTGAAGCATCCCGCCTTGCACTCTCTAAAACGTTTCTCCATATCCCAAATGCAAATCCGCTGCGTCCACCTGCCAGCATTACTCTGTTCACTGTCTCGATTAGTTCAACAGTCGGAGGCCAGTAGCTCTTGAATCGTTTTGTTGTAGCTCCGATCAATGATAGCTGTTCGATGGGGACAAACATTGCTTCCCAATAGCCCGAGTTGAACACCACATCGTAGCTGTAGATGTGAGTGATTGCTTTCTCTCTGTACCAATCGACCGTAGTCTCAGCGACATCTTGTACATAAAACGTTACAAGATGTGAGACTCCGGCCCGTCTGGCAAATTCGCTCGCTATTCTAACAAGGCTGTAATCGATTTCAATGCCATAGGCTGGAATGTTATACTTGAGCGCGGCATATATGCATGGAATCCCAGCCCCGCTTCCTAGGTCAAGAAATACTGACTCTTTTGTAAAGGGTTCAACGCGATTCAAAGCTGCAAACACTTGTTTCACGCCGGCTAGAGTGATTGAGTTGTTTGAGCCTTCTGAGTCTAATTCCTTAATCCATGCTCTCTCAAGGACTTTAATTATGCCATCTATTCGCTCGTCTTCTTTGTCAATCCTACTTGTGTGTTTTTCTGCCATGTTTGTCTATAGATGTCGACACACCCGTTCAAACGCGTCCACCATTAGAGACATGGTATCATGATTCTCATTATATCATGATGACCGCGGCTGTTCCATGATATAATGAACCACACACAAAGGTGTCACATTCACATCCGTAAGAGAAGAGGTTGTATGCAGTGCTTTGATGGTCATATGATTCTGAAGTTCATAGCTTATTCTGGCATCCGAGAGGCTGTGCACTACAGTCTGACTTGCCGTCGCTATCACGACCTTTTGAAATACTATCTCCGCATCATGTCAAAACGCGACATTGGTCGCCTGTTGCAATTGCTCGTAGCAATCCAAACACGCGAAGTCGTGACAGCCAGATCCCTCAATATTATCCCCAAGCTTAGATTCGATCCGGGCATTTTGATACTGGATTCCAGTCTGGATTGGGAAGGCCAGGCCAACGCATTTTTCACTTCCATTGTCAATCTTCTGCCCACAAGATTCCTTATTCAACGAGACGCTTTAAAAACCGAAGTCGACAAGCATCACCCCGGCCTTCTTGAGGAGATTCTCTCCTGTCCAGTGACTCGCCTGGATATCTATGCTCCAACAGACCAACCATTCAGAGAGAGGGACACAAAGCTGCGCAGAATCTTGTCAATACTCAACTCGCAGCCAGCGTTCTCTTCAATGATTGGCGGACTCCGGATGAAAACAGTTGATGCATTCGCCAATTGTATGAAGACAAGTACTCCGGTGCTCCAGAGTGTGCAGCTTCAAGCTCTGGAAAAATTGGACTCGAATCGGATTGAGATCTTCTCTTCGAATTCAAAGCGTCCAGGTGTTGCCAAGGTCAAGCGTCACAAAATCGAGAATGGAAAGCTTATCATCGAGACAGAGGATAGCTCTGTGCTGAGTTGCAGACTCTATCAAGGACACTGGAGACCGGATGAGATTATGCGACTCGATGAGGGCTCCGAGTTGAGACGATTTATTGCCAATGCAGTGGTGCGAGTCAGTTGATATCTCTTGTACAGTTGGTTGTTTTTTCTGCTAAACCATGCCTTTGGAATTAAGTAATAAAGAGAGCGAGTGTCTTATGGAGGAAGCCATCAAACAGCCCGAGGAGCTCGAGGTCTTCAAAGCCTACTTGAGATTGGTAGAGAGACAGGACTATTTGATGGCATGGATGTGGATCCAAATCATTCTGACTTTAAAGCCAGAGGACAAGGCGAAACAGATCCGTTCTCTCTGGGATACGTATCTCTGTGAATCAGCCCCAAAAAGGATAGAGTTGAGCAACGTTGTCCAAATGAACGAATGGGGCACTCACATTCAAGATCAGATCGTCCTCATCCAGAGCATTTTGAACGTCAAGCTCTGGCGCTATTGGAGAGAGCACTACGAAAGCCCACCAAGAAAGAGGCTCGTCGATGAGAGAAACAAGACAAAAGCTCCGAGGTCTCCTTCACGACTCCGAAGAGGCGTCTCTGGAAGCCAGGAGATCGTACTGGCCTACTCTGGACTCAAATGAGAGAATCCTATTAAACACTCCTGTGAGCTCTCTGAGAAAGAGCAAACGGGTCAATTTTCACAGCTTTTAATCTTGCCACTCTATTTCTCCTGCCAGAAAGGCTCTATTGTGTTCTCTCTGTTTTTCTAGAAGGGTAAACAGTTGTTCAGCTCTCTCTTCTAAATTTTCACGTGTCAAATCTTGCACCAGAGCCTCTGAAACACTGTTGACGTATGAATACAAGTCTCCATCACGAAACAGAGCCCCCATCATTAACGCTCTAGACTCTTCTTTAAACCTCCCTTGACTTCCACAGATAGTGGCATAGTCTCCAATGAAACGAGTGTCTCCTTCTTCGATGGCTTGTCTGAGTATCGGTTCAGCCCTCTCGTAATCTCCCTCCTCATAGAGCATCCAACCCCGAACCCCGATGTCAAGAGTGTTTTCTTTGTCTTCCATTAAAGGGCTAGTGTTTAATTTAGAAACACGACATTCTGCGCAAATTTTCTATCAAAACTATTTTTCATGTAGTTGATCCGCTTCTCTTTCTTGTAGTATTCTTCCTCGTACTCTCGATAGACAATGAAAAAATGGAAGGCGTCGAGAAGCCAGGGGTTCTCAGCAACCATCTGAGCCGCCTCGCTCTTATCCTCTGGAAACTGGGTAACGGTTTGACAGATCCTAGACAGTCCTGTAGCATGCGGTCCCATCTGTTTTCGAAGGCGAACCAAGAGACGAAAGAGTGGAAGTCTCTCGGAAGCGAGCACTTTGGATTGATCCTCTGTTAGACTTTGGGAATAATTCTCCTGTAGCAGATAGGCTTCCGCAGAGCAGATTTGCAAATAGAGACCGAACATCACCCGTGTAAAAACAGAGCCAACATCACGAAGCCTAACCTCGAAAAGCTCGACCATCGATAATCGGACTAACGCCCATGCCTTTCGCCACTCGATAAACTCGTCCAAAAGCGGTCGAGCAAAAGCTGTGTACCACCGGGTGACAAACCAAAGAAGTGGACAGTGTTCTCTAACGAAAGGAGAGCCGAGTAGTTCATCATCTGTCAAGTAATCTCTGGAAATATCACGAGGAGTTCGAGGTGGTCCACCCATACGACTTTCAGGCTTGTAAACTATGAGGCATATGCGTTGGCCAGTGTTCTTTTCGTATCCAACAAAGCGAATCTGACCAGAGAGAAAGCGTATCTGGTCTGCATGCGTGTAGACAATATTCTCCCAGTAGCGTGCAGCTGTCTCAGCAGGACAAAGAAAGACACAAGTTACCCCTTTCTTACACTCGCAAACTCCTTTTGCCAGCCATTTGTTCAACTCCTTGAAAGGTGGGTTGATGTAGGTGACGCCCTTCCAAGGAATTTCCAGACCATCCCATTCAGCTCGTTCAAAGGGACAGGGGTCAAAAACATCCTCTCCAAACTCTTCGTAGATCATGTCAAAAATGTTCTCAGGTGTAGCCACCTCGATCTTCTCCCTCTTTCCATGCCTGTAGTTCTTCTTTGCTGGAGCTTTCTTTTTCCTTTCTGGAGTCTTACCGTTTTTCGTTTTCTTTCGTTTCGGTGACTTCTCCCTCGAAGAAGACGAAGAGGAAGATGAAGACGACTCGGAAGATTTCTCCTTGGCCTTGGATTTCTTCTTTGTCTTCGCCATGCCACTTTGCTCCGATGGCCCGACAAAAAAGTGAACACGCGGCGCGCATCGATCTTTTATTCGACGGTTTTTGTGGGTTGCTCAAAGTAGGAGAAAATATTGAGCAGGGAAAGCAGCACGGCTAGAGTGGCCATGAAAAGGATCGGCTTGTAGATAGAGTCCAGCGTGACCTCGTTTGTTTCATCGTCCTCGAACATACCGACAATGCTAATGCTGAGGAAGAACGCCAGCAGAGTGTTCACCAGAGACAGCATCATCGAGAGACCTGTCTTGACAGCGTTGCATTTTCCTCTCGGAAGACCTTTGATTTTGATGTCCAAGAAAAGAGAGAAGATTGTCCCGAAGATGATCAACAACAGAGTCGGCCAATTGTTCACCTGTCCAACAAGCTTTTTCCAGTAGATCGAAGCTAGAGTGCTCACTAGAGCATAGGATATCCTCGAGTATGTCTCCTCCAGGATTCCCATCACTCTCTGACCTCCAGTTAAGTACGATGCCTGTTTGCTTTACTAGATGTATTGCCAGCAGGCATATTCAACGTTAAACTTCTGACCTGGTTCAGCGATCTGCCTTATCCATAGATATCCATCTCCTGTGGTCATGTCTGGTTGAGGCTTGAGAGAGCCTTCGATCATATTGGATGGAAAAGGGAGCTGGAAAATAAATTTCGCTGCCGTGTTTGTCTCCACATTGGCGTGTATAGCCTTGGTCTCTTTGACCTTGCGTTCGGATTTCCCTGCTTTCTCTTGATCTTTGCTCTCGTAGACAACGACAGCGGTGGCAGGGACAGAACTGAGATTCACAAGGTAGGTCTCGTTTTTGCGTAGATCTGGGATGTTGGTATTGCCCAGCCAGACAGTTTCTAGAATCAGATCATCCCCGTGAACAGACAGCCTGCCCATTGGGAGATCATCAAGGGCCTTCACCTGAATTGCAAGTCTGGCTGATACTCTTCCAGTGTTTCCAATGTTGATCAAATAGAATTCTCCTGGAGAGGACTGAAGCTGGTCTGCAATGAAGATCTTCCTTGACCCGGGTTCAATGGATTTCAGTTGGTCGCTAACATTGATCGTTCGGCTCAAAGGCAGCAGTGAGTTGTCTCCGTCCAACTCTGATTCTGGCATCACAGAGCTTGAGGGAGCAGCCCTCGCAGATTCATAGCGACGAATGTAATGGCGTTCTTGAGCACCGTAGAAAGAGTTCTTCAGTATGAAAGCCCAGGAAGATAGAGTGAAGTCGAGTTCGCTGAAAATTGTTGCATTCAATTGGGAGCTATTCTTGGACTGTCCGTGTCGCAAAATGTAAGACGGGGTCCAGTTGAGTCCACTTGAGAACCAAATTACTTCGGTATCCTCGCTGCTAGAGGGAGAGAATTCAATTTTCACAGAGTTGTTGGATCTGCTGGTGATCGTATTGTTGACAAGTAGTTTATTTCGTTGCACCAGAATACTGTTATCGACTGTTTTGATTGGAATGTCATAGCTCGAAATACCCGGGCCCAACACTGCTGTGAATTGTGCACAGTCTCGATACAGGACAACAACCGCAAACTGCATCTATTCCTCTTCTGAAGAAATGCTTGAAGATCAAATTTAATACAACCTCCAACAAAAGAGACACATTAAAATGTGTTGAGATATGTCCACAATTCTTCGAAGTTCTTCGGCTCGGGTAGCTCTATTCGTTTTTCTATTTCTCTGAGAGGCAAATCGGGTTCGTATTCCTCGGTCTTTGCCTGTTCGGGTTCCGTTTCTTCTCTTTTCTCCGAGGGGATACTCTGTGCTGTTGATCTCTCCTCTGGTTGTTGATCTTGAGATTGCTGTGTCGCCTCTTGCATATCAACACTCTCCTTTTGAGCTACCATCTCTTCGAATTCCAAACTCTGTCTCAGAACTTTCAGGAGAGCGTCATGCCTCGCTGCCAGAGTAACTGGGAAATGGTCTTGAACCCATTTGTTCCAAAGAACGAATACACCTTCTGTCTCTTTGCATTGCTGGCCAATCTTGTTTAGAAACGTCTTCTTGGCGCTGGCAGATTCTCTTGGAAGCTTTTCTAGACAGAGGCTAGAACCTAGTGCATCCCGAACAGTCCAGGGAAGACGTTCGCTCTCAAGTTTGGCGTTGTCTGTAGAGTAGAGATCTCTGACGACCTGAATCTCTCTTAGAAGTTTCCAGTCAGGTCGCATTGCCATTCGCGTAACAATTTTATTTTCTCCTTTGAGGTATATGTCTTGATTCATTCACTCGAGAAATTCGAGGACCTCAACCTCACGTGGGGTAATTTTCACTCCGAGTTTGTCCATAATTTTTGTCCTGGTCTTCACGATATCTCCAGTCCTTGCGAACTCTTCGAGTGCTTTCATAAAGGTCTTGAAATGCAACCCCGTTCTTCCTGACAATTCATGATAGAAGTCTGCCTGTGCAAAAAGCTCTGGACAAATATCTACAACATTGCACCGAGGATTTGTTTCGGATATCGTGTCGGACTGAGTTGCTATTATCATAATCACCAACTTGAAATCGTTAATCGCGTATTTTTCTGCGTCCTCGATCCATCTCTTCAAATTTCTGAGAGTGTCTGGCTTTGTGATATTGAACACTCCAATGACTAGGTTGCAGTTTCGATAGTAGGAAGAGACAATGGTTCTGAATCTTTCCTGTCCAGCAGTATCCCATATTTGAAGACTTGCATAGGGACTATCCGAGTCCTTTTTAAATTCTCTGAAATCCACTCCGATTGTTGCTGTGTGAGTGTCAGAGATTTCTTCTCCTGACAATCTCCGTAGCAGTGTCGTCTTTCCGACTCCAGAATCTCCGACAAGAATCACCTTTTTTAGCTTGGATGTGGAGCCCAGCTTGACTTCTGCGGAGTGCTGTGCAAGAATATCAGAGTTCTTGTTCTTGCAGCAAGCCATGAGTTATCCCTGTGAGATCGACTTATGGAATCTATTATTGACGACATTTGTAGAGGAATAATTTTTAATACTTCTTGCTCTCCCTGACTCTCCGGACTTCTACCAAATTCTCATCGTGGACTGGAGGAGCATACGTAGAAGAGAGTCTGAGCGGAGACTCTCCGCTTTGGATGACCTCGTGTTTCGTTCCAGGACCAATCACAACCGAAGACCAACTCTTCAAAGGCTTTGATACACCATTAATCACTACAGTTCCCTTTCCGCTGACCACTCTGAGAGTCTGTGTACTGTAGGGATGTATCTCTTCCTCCACACCTCCATCCTCTTTCGTAATAGCCATCAGCACGATTTGTTGATTGGGAGTAGTGCTTAACACGTGGCGATAGTGTGTGTTCTGTAGAGCTAGCTTTGTCTCATCAAACACAATTCCGGCTGGAGATTCAAGAGTTTGCAAAGCTTGTCCGATTTTGTTTGGCTCTTTGCGTCCGCCTGCAACCCATCCAAAGAACCTCCTTTGCCTCGGAGTAATGGCTTTTCCTTCTTCCAGCATCAATTTAGCTTTTCTCCGGGAAAGGCTGACCGTTCCAGATGGATTTCTCTTGTGAGAGCCTTGAGAGCGATCCACTGTCGATCCTACAATGTCGGGCAGAAGTCTCCAGAGTTCGTCTAGTTCGATGATAAGCACATTGACGGTCTCTCCAGCGGCGAGAATAGGACAGAGAAAAACGTGAAAAGGTGATTTGATGGGCGATTTGCAGACAGGACAAGTCGAGTCAGACATAGAACAGGTATCGGTTGAAAAAGATTGTCGATTGATAAAGTAAAAATACAATCTTCCACGAACGAGTTTATTTCCTGTGTAGAATTTACCACTTTTTCTCTCGCTTCAAGAGATGTGGAGCTTTTTCACTAATTTCTTTGTCGAAGAGTCTCCTCCTCCTTCTCCAGTTGCGGAGCATTCTCCAGAGCCTCCTTCTCCTCCTCCCGAACAACCCATTTCCAAAGCAGCGGAGATTGTGCTGCTTGTTAAAGATGCACAAACTGTGAAATCCTGTTGCTGGATCACCGGAAAGGGAAAGCACAAACGCCAGTGCAAGCGTCGCTATGGCTATGTAGCGATGGCAAAGCTGGAAGGGTTCACACGTTTCAACCGACAAGTTACACACGAAGAGGTGTATCTCTGTGGACAACATGCTCCTGTCGCAAAGAAACAAGGTCTTATCACCGAGATTACGGAGATGAAACAACCTCTCCCGAAGAACAAAAGCAGACGAAACGCTGAAGACTCTTCTCGCTCTCTTATTGATGACATAGCCAACGAGCTGCCAGACTGGGCTAGAGACGAGATCAAACCTGAGACCCCCTCTCAGACTCCACAGCAACCAGAAACTCCTCCAGTTTTGCAGCAGGTAGACCATGTAGTCATTCAACCCAGCTCTCAAGGTCCTCTTCTGGACTCGGATCTATTGGATCAAGTGAGATAAATCCGCATTGAATTTGCTCTCTGATAAAGTCTGATGTACAGCAGTAGTCATTATATCATGATTGTCCATGGCGCGCTGTCTCAGTCTTCCTCTGAGTGAAATGGATACAACTACTACTTTTAGGGTTAGAACTCCAAAGGGAAAGTTGGCGCTTCCATTGTCTGAAGTAGTCGAGAGAATCGTAGATGAGACCTACAAGCCAATAGCCCTCGGATCGGGTAGCAATGCAATCGTCTACAAAACCAAAGCCACAGATGGACGGTTTCGTGCTGTCAAGATAAGAAGCATTGCAAACTGTGACGGAAGACTGGAAATAGACTCAGTCATCGAATTGATCATGCTAAGGTATCTGCGACATCAATACATCGACACCCGACTGACTCCGCATCTGCTGTGCATAGACAACTATTGTGTACAGTCGAACAAAATTGCCATCCAATCAAACGTGGCAGAATGCGGAAACCTGTGGAAATTTATCAACGTCAGAGGTGCCCTGTTGGGCGAGTCGACATGGCGAGTTTTTATTTTCCAACTGGTCTACACTTTATCCTGGATTGAGAAGCTCGATCCCAACTTTAGACACAACGATCTACACCTTCCGAACGTGTTTGTTCAGCGCTGTTCCTCTGAAGGCTATACCCGATACACTGGACCAGAGGGAGGCTTCTTCTTTGTACCAAATGTTGGATATCGATGTCTGATATCGGATTTTGATGCTGCATGTATTGTCGGGAAGATAGACAATCCGACTATCCTCTACACTGCTGTGGACAAGCCCAGTTGGGGCATGACCTACGAGGGCACTTGTGCCTATGATCTTTATCGAATTGTCAGGGAAATGATGGCAAGTTTAGCGCTGAAGCCCAACTCCAAAACAGCTTCCCTTGAACCTGTGATAGACAGGATATGGGGAGAGAAAATGAGAAGGCCGTTCGAATACGTAGACTCTCCTCGAGTCAGGCCATCCAAGAGATGGACTTGTTATCCAAGATGTCAAACAGTGCTCCGGTCGCTGCTTTTTGACTGTTTCAAATCGGTGCACGAATTCTCCGATGCGTACGGTCGCGCGCTTAATCCCTATTCGCTTGATAGTCTCGAGTGTCTGTTTCACAAGCTAGAAGCTCCCTACATTGAATCGAAACTCCCCGAGTTTATGTTCGGCTCTTTGAGAGCAGATCCAATTTTTGCAAAGCTTCCCTCCAACAAATTCATGTTTCAATACTATTTTTCAACTCCGGACAGCAGCCTTTTCCAGGAAAGAGCTCTGCACAACTGGGTCGATGCATCCTACGAGAAACTCTCCTTTGTTTTTCCCTGTGACGAATCGCTTTTGAAAGATGCAATGTTTCACGAGTACTTTCAAACCTTCTCCCTCTTTCTTGGCCTGTTGACAGAGAAGAACGCAACGCTTCTAGCAGCATGTGTTTACTTTTGTGAGAGTCCACGGCCTTCGGGTCCAGATCTCTACCACGGGTTCCAAGATGTTTGCTACGATCTCGGCGTATATTCCACTGAAGCTGTACTCTTGCAGTACTCTTGGTTGAAGTGGAGAGTGGGCAGTCTTGGAATGCTTCCCTCTGAGGTGAAGAGCGAGCAGCGGAGAAGATGCCACGTAGAAGGAAATTCAAAAGGCTCAGAAGTTTGAAATAGACAAGACTTCATACAAGACAACAAGAGACAAAAACCCCGAGACAAAACAAACACACATAAAGTAAAGGACTCATCACAGCTCTTTTTGCGGAAACATATCTAGGAAACATAGACGAAACGCAGACCGGATTTCAGGCATGGAAGTAGGCAAACAAAACCGAGTTCTCAGCAGCAAAAGCGACGCAATTGTTTCGCAACAAATATGAACAGCTAGGGCTCGATCGTACTCTTGAAGTCATGGAGGCTATCCTAGAGAGTGCACTCAAAATCTTCTACGCCAGAAAGGAGAGGGAAGCTGAGGCGGAGAAGAACAACGAGAAAGTAGACGATGGAATTGAGTACCACGAGCTATCTGACAGTCTAATTGAAACTGGAGCTTTTTCCATTGGCATTTTCGCATTGAAGGAAGAGAGGATCGCAGTCAAGATCACCGACAACTATCTAGACCTGTGCTCAGAGTGGCAAATATTGAATCAGTTGCAACACGAAAACATAATCAAAGTCTTGTCTGAACCGACTCTCGAAAGAGGTCTTGCTTGTCTTCAACTGGAATTAATTTCGGGTCGTGACTTGAAAAAGCTGTTGTTGAATGCACTCGAGTCTCCGGACCGAGGCGGCCTAACCGAGGATGCCAAACACTATGTCTCCCAGTGTACTCTCGAAGCCCTGATCTATTTGCATTATAAGAAAATTGTGCATAGGGATCTAAAGGCGGAAAATCTGTTGATCGGGGCGACGCATGCGGCGGATGTAAGGCGGGGCACTGTGATTAAGCTTTGCGATTTTGGGCTGTCTTCTACATCAAGAACTCCAATAGAAGTGATTCAGGGATCTCCTGACAATGTGAGTCCCGAGACGATGAAACGGAAGAGACACCAAGGTACCTCGACGGATATGTTTGCTTATGGAACTCTCCTCTTTGTGATATTCACAAGTCGTGGACCGTTCAGTGACGATATTATGGACAACGAAAAGGACTATTCAGCTCAGTTGAAGAATCTCGGCAAGCGAATAAAACAACATGTTGGACATGCGAGGATCAAAGAACTGATACTGAAGTGTACGCAGAGAAATCCACGTTCTCGTCCCACTGCCTTGGAAGTGAAGAACGGGTGTTACTTCCGCACCGGGAAATTGAAATCTGAGCCAAGCGAGGAAAAGGGAGAATAATAAAGGTTTTGAGTCTGTGGAATAGATTTACAGGGGAAAAGCGAGGGAAATATCAGAAATGATAACTTGCTGCATCGAGAGTGTTGTGAAGGTGATCACTTGCTGTGTTATCTTTCTGGCGCTATTGGCATTCTGCATCTACTCCCTGCTCAATCCGTTCATCCCCTTTTCAGATTTCAATTGGACTACTCTGAACTGGACTGGAGACGCTGTGACCTTTGCCGTCGAAGAGACTGCCACCTGAAACATCCTCTCTGAACTGGAGAACAACTTCTGAGTTACAGTGAAAACCCACACACGAAAATTAAACCCTGTTTAATCTAGCTAGCAATATTCACATCCTACCTTTCGGCTATGAAATAGTCGTGCGGTAGAAACGTAACGAAAGAAATCCCTGTTTCAACAGAGCCAAAAGTGTACAGTCCATCTTCACCGATAGACTTCAATGTCCATCTCTCTCCCCCGATTTTCACAAGTTGTCGCTCAAAGCTCGTATTACTTCCATCTCTGTCTTTGGTGCGGAAAGACGTTCTGCATATGCAGCCAATTTCAATTGGATCCGGGAGTTGAAATTCAAGTGTGATCGTCTTCCCACTGAGAGTTTTGAGAAATATCTGCATTGAAATAGATAATCATTGTGAAGGGTGATATTTATCTTTGAGTATTTTTTCGTCCTGGCGAATTGTCTCTTTGTCTGTTCTTTTTCACAGCCGGGTGATTCTGAAGCTCTATGACAGTCTCAAATCCGAGTTCAAGAGCTTGATTGACTTCCAAAACATGAGCCTGGATCATCTTGCTTTTCTCGTGGACATTTTCCATAGATTCTTGAAGCAAGTCGAATTTTGAAGCAAGTTCTTTATCCTGGCTAAGCGAAACCAACAATTCATCGTGATAAGACGTGCCCTCCTCACCGACCAACTCGTTCGCCAGAGCGAGCAATCGCTTCATCGTTTTTGGTATTTCGACTAGAGCGCTCTGAGTTTTCGACATTTCAGAATAAGTAAACTTCTTCCGCATGATATCATTATCAACTTTTTTTACTCGATACTCATTCTCAGTTCTTAGAAGATGGGAGAAATTGATCTGGAAGAACTCGAGTTTATACTAGTTGAAGAATTGCTGGAAGAATGGAAACAAAAAAGAAGCTCGGAAAAGGCAACTTCAGTATTCTCAATTGAATGCCTGGTCATCAACACAGAGAATGTGTGTCTAGAAATCCAAAATAAGGATTTCTATGGCTATAACATCAAAGAAGGATATCATATTCTGCTCTTTTGCAAAGGGAACACCATTCGAATCAAATGCTCTCAACCCCGTGGGATTGGAAAATAAAAAGAGGATTTTATGTCATTAGTAAAATAGATTTCTTTGATGAGATCTAGCTGTCAATCTTTTCATATTCTTCCTCTGTTATGAAATGTTCACGCGGGAGAGCCGTAGTGAAAGAGACATCCGACGTAACAGAGACAAAGCGATACATTCCATCTTTGATTAAATCTAATCTCCATCTCTCTCCTCCGTGCTGTCTCAGCAACTTTTCTGTCCTCTGGTCTTTTTCATCATGAGAACTGAAAGCCATGATGTAGATGTGCCCAACTACGGCTTCTAAGGCATCAGAAAGATTGATAATGTCAATGGACATCGACCCTGTTGGAGGTTTCATTTTCTGTGTTCGGTTTTTTTAATTCATGATATCATGTGTCCCATCATAATCTCAGTACTGCCCTTCTTCATTTTATTATAGAGCAAACCAATCCTATGCCCAAATCCAATCCAAGGAAAGGTCCATCTCGAGTCGAACAAGCGCTGGAAAAGTTCCAGAATCAGGGGCCTTACACCTTGAAAGAGACCCTGCGCGTGGCTAAGATGTGTGCCCGAGGCGAGGATTTCCAGGTAGGAGATACGCTGGATGAAATAGCCCACAAGTTCTCGCCGGAGGAGCTCCGCAAACTAATTCATTGGGAGAAACATTTACCAGTGGAAGATCACTCGGCCTGGTGTTTTGGAACTGGTGGATCGTATGAGAAGTTCGGAGATGGCAGAATCAGAGCCGAGGCCTGGCGTTTGACTCATCTCGACGAAGCGCTTACTGACGAACAATTAGATGTGATTGTCACTGTGTCAAACTCTACCTTTGAGCGACTGTTGAAGGCTATCGATGCGACGTATCTCTCAGTAGAAACAAAGCGCAATCTACTCACTGGAATGAGGATTGCTGCGGGTGAGAAGTACAGAGGCTGGCAAGCCGAGTACGAAGAGGCAGTGGGACCTCGGGACTCCTCTCCCGAGAGACATTAAACTCTCCCCTCTGAGTATTTCATATGAGCCCCCAATTACAGTGATGTCCTCGTCTACCATACACACTCAGACAAAATTGCAAAAATCAAGGGGTCCACCGCAAAAAATCAAGGACGCACAGACGCACTATGACGCTGTACAAAGTAATCATCATCTATTCAGCGGACTTTGGGATATCCCAGAGGACAAAAAGGCCGTTTTTGAACCCTAGGCGCAATAAAAGTTAACCGCCGTTTTACCTCTCTCGTATAAACTACCCCCTATGAGTCGAAATTCCGACCAACCGGGGGTGGGTACCTTTATTTGAGAAATCGATATAATTGGTACAAAGTGAAAAGTTTTCACTAGTTTTTGGCAAACTAATCCGATAAAGACCGTAAATTATTTAATAGAGACCCCGCCTAATGTCTGGGATATCCCAGGGTCGACCAATAAATGATGATTATGACGTCATGATGACGAAATGACGTCATCATCCCAAAATCATGATATTATGACTGATTCCGCGAAAGTGGCACTTGTGAGTCTCATGAAACATGGATGAAGTGGAAGAGCAGAACAAGGCGTACTTGCAAACGCTGTACAGAAGTCTCACTGTCCTTGAATTGGCACTACAGGCTTTGAATAACATCCGCATGCAGAGTCTGGTGACGCCGACTCCCCTTTCAGAGGTCCTCTCTAGACAGATATCAGCCGCACGAAACAGTGCTGAGCTCTACCTGTACAATCTAGTCCAAATCAAGCCCGGGATTCAAGAGATACTTGAATCCAAACAGCTCAAAACACTGTCCGCCTGCAAAACCCCCCTCGAAGTACAGTTACACTTTATGAAAGCTGTCTCCAACGCAGACCAAACTCGATCCAGGATTGTGGCATGTGCAACAAACTATTGACAATAAAATGAAAACTCTTTATCACCACGGCGATTCATAGTTATAGAAGAAGCTGAGGAATCTATCGTAGAGTAGAATGGAATCTTCTGGATGGAATAAAAGGGAGTTCTGATCATCCTCTGAACTCACATAAGTCACATAGAGGAAGTTCTTTGCAATCATACCAATCACTTCTAGTCCGAGCCACTGATACGTCTCTTTGGAGTTCAGCCCAATCACCACAAAGAGTCCATCCTTGAACCGTGCAGATGCTTTGGCCAAGAGGTCAAGGTCGTAGTTTTCATAGCGCATGAATAGTATTCTCAGCGGAAAGTTGTCTAGTACAAAAAACTGATCTTTTGTTACGAGAATTGGTTGATAGGGCTCTGGGTACTCATTCCTTATGTTGAATGCCCTTGAGATTTGCTCAGAAACACCTTCTGCACCCGCTGCAAAATCTGTATAAAACGGGATGTGGACTTGCTCGCTTGCCTCTAAGACCTGTTCATACCAGGGTCTGAGATCGAATGGCTGACTTTCAGGAGCCAAGCGGGATTTCTGTGGCCAATGTTCGCTCTCGCCCTCCTCGTCTGAGAATACAGGCTCGGGTATTTCGGGTGGATCCATCGTTGTGTCTTCGTCTGTCATTCTATAAAAGCGTGAGAGATTGAAAACCTTATCCAGAGAAAAGGCTTTGTAATTAATTTCTCTTGGGATTAGTTTCATTTTTTGCAACTTCTCCTCTGTGATGAATCATCCAGCAGACGGGTTGCTTAAAGAATGGATTGAGCATTGGAAGAATGACGGTGCCGCAAATCATAGAGCCCAGAGAGCTCCATTGGAAATTCTGTCACTCCTTGGAACTCTGAAGTATGAAAATTCGTACTCGGAGAACACCGGACTCCCTCTGTGGCTGTCTCATCTCAACGCCTCAATCGAAAAGGCCCGGGAAAAGGGACACAAATGGGTTTCCATTCCTAGAGATTACTTCAACCCAAACTTAGACATCTCTGCTCTGACGCTCGAGCCTGCTCCAAGGACCAAACCACCAGAAAAATGCGAACTGGAGTTCAGACTCTTTGGGATAACTGGAAACGGAGTGGAGACAGCAATATCAGGACCAGCGAGTTTAATGCTCAACGAGAAGAGGTTGCATATTGACCGGGATCAGATTGTTTTTATAGAAACCCCAAAAGGTGTAATGCTTTTCTATTCTGTTCTCTACTTGGAATCGGGTTGGAAGAGCTGGAAGATTCTAGAGTGCAGAGCAATTCCTCAGGGCGAGGCTAACCTCCTGTACGAGGTCAGAAATAAACTGTGAATATTTGCTACCTATTTTCTCTGCTAATCTCGATCTGTTTGTCAAAACTCTCTTCTCGGATGCAGACTGACGATGCGTCAGCAAACGTCTTTGACAGCTTTTTGAGTGCCAGAGATAACCGCTCCGAGATCAACGGAGAGGAAGCATGGCAGGGAGTGATCAGAAGCTTCAGGACAGAGCTTCCCTACGATCCCAAGTCATTTTCTTCCATACTTCAATATCTACAAACTACGTTGAGAGTCGAGCTTGAACTTCTCAACAAACAGGACTTGTGTGCCTACTGTCAACGCTACTTTCAGCGGAAGTTCAACTTCGGAAGGCATCAATGTGCCTACCATCCATTCACTAAGGATGGAGAGTACCTTTGCTGCGGCAGGATGCTGGGTGAGCCGGGTTGTCAACGAGCTGATCACCGAGCAATGCGGAGACCTTCCAACACAATATGGACCCAAGATGAGCATACTGTAAAGATCCCGACTCTTCTACAGCGACAACTCTCCATCCCGGAAACATCGATAGAGAAGGTGGTCAAGAACGCAGAAGATCCGGCCAGAGATTATTTAATCGTTTCGAGGGTTGGAAAGAGGGAAGAAGAGGCGAGATATTAAAAATACACACACGCATTCTTTCCGCGGGGTTTTCAGTTGAAGACGCGTTTGTAGTAGGTTGGTTCGCCCAGCACAATCACTACCTTGGCAGTGTCCATGGCAGCATTGTCAGCGTCTTCGCCAAGTTCTCCGGTTAAGATGGGAATCTGACGCGGGGAAGGGAAGCGGAGCGGTTGTTGATAGACTGTGCCATAGTAGATACGATGAGCGTGATGCTGAATACCAGCGTTATCATAGTAGACATCAGGCATTGAGTCGGGAGGAAAGGGGTAATCATTAAACCATGGCTCCAGTCGGAACTCGTGATAGTTGCCCATCGCATCGCGACGACGAGTGAGCATAACACCGACATGGTGTCCCTCTGTAACTCTTCCCCAAAGATTGTCGCAAGGCGAGAATGAAGGAGGACCCTGAACACCGACATTTCCATCCAGCTGCATTGTGTTGACTTGATCTCGTATGCTGACAAGCATAGCCGAGACGAGATTCCAATTCCTGAGAATGTGTTTCAGGCTTAGAGAACGCATTGCTGTCCAGCTAACTGCGGTTTCCAAACTTCGGGCGAATCTTGGATCCCGAGTGAACGCATCCTCTCCTTGTTCGTTCCACGCTCTCTGAGCTTCCAACATCAAAGGATCCACAGCCTTTCCAGCCTCCAAATAACCCATCATCAAGTTGTAATCCTTCTTCATGATGATGTTGAAGTCTCGAATAGTCACGGCAGCAAGGATTACGTTGCGGCCAGGATCTGCACTCCTCTGAATGGCTAGCCAACTTCCCGCTCGAAGGTGTTGCTGTAGATTGTCCACCCAGCGAGTGAATGTAACAGGAGTACGGACAAGAACTTCGTGAGTCTCGCCTGACTGACCAGTCTGGTAGTCTCCATCCAACGCGGCCTTGATGGCTGCATTGTATTGCTGAAATTGGATACTCGGCGGAGTGAGATTATAGCCTCCTGCATACGGTTGATATGGCACTCGGGGAGTCGGAAGGGAGCCCTGTGCGTTGACACCGGTCACCAATTGCACATATGACATCGACATGGCTAGAACTGGAGGTAGATTGCTAGACGCTAACAATTTGTCTGTTCTTTAATCTGTAAATACTCGACTGGCAGACTTTTGAACCTAGCTCTAGCTTTGGTTTTACCCGCCTCGAGTGCCTGCGTGACGGAGAGCAAAGAAAAAGACAGGAGAAAACTCACAGCTTCCAATCTTCTCGATCCCCAAAGACAGGATTGATGTCGGTATCATCGACTGCGTAAGTGATCTGATTGGCAATCGGACCCATCAGCGCCTTGGTCACGTTGAACTCTGCTTGGTAGCCGGGCATCTTTTTCGGGTCCAGTGCCATCAATTTACAACACATTTCAGTGGCCACTTTGAGCTGAGACATACCTTCGCTTGCTATGCGAATGTCATCCTCGTTTGGAATTTGTCCAGTTCGGGCTTGTTGAGCTGTGACAAAAAGCACACTTCCATTGTGGATTAGATCATACAGCTCCTCCCAGTCGTTTCTGAACTTCTCTATCTTAAAAGAGGGTTCGGTCACATGATCAGCGAAATGCTCTTGTACGCTGGCCGGTATCCAGCTTCCAATCATCGCCTCGCCCTGGGTTAAATTTTTGTTCGCTGGGCGTTTGACGCTGATCTCCCAGTGCCGAGAGATCAGTCTAGCTCGTTCAAAATCGTTTTTTGTCTGTGCCCAGATTCCCACTATTGCTGATCTCATTTGCAGCACCAAAGGTGTTCCAACTCCTGCAGCGTTCAATCCTATTTCACAACCGTAGCATTTCGGTTTCGATGTGCCGGGAGGAGTTCTCAACAGGGTGCGTAGTCTGTGCTTTCGCGGAGGTACAACCGACTTGTGCATTAGTCCGAGATTGAAATCTGCACTCACTCTCCTCGCAAGGTCGTCGTTTGTCTTCGGCTCTTCCATGAGATACTTGGCCTTGTTCAGAGCCGGTGTGAGCTTCTCTTTGTTTGCCTTTGCTTTGTCCAGAAGATCGATTGCCAGCAGCTCTCTTTGTCGCATCTGGTCCAGTCGTTGTAGGTCTCTCAGCCTCTCTTCGTCGTCTTCAAAGGGATTCTCGTCTCTCTCTGAGTAGCCGGCCTCTGCGCTGAACTCGCTGTCTTCTCCTCCCCTTATTCCGCATACTGTGTTGCCCTTCCAGAAGTCTGATTTGTTGTGGCCTCCGATTTGATCAAACGCTATCGCCGGATCGATGTGAGTGGCTGGCGGGTAGAACGAGGCTTTGTGCTTCAGTTGATCTTTGACAAGCTTCCGTATTCCCCCAAGACCGCCTTTGGAGGTTTTCCCGGTTGTACGAATCGGTGACAGCTGTGCAAATTTGCGGAACGAGTTGTCATCCGAGGACATGGAGAGCGGATTTCAACTTATTATGTCTTTGTTGGAGCTTCGAGTATATAACGTTCAGCTGACAAGAAAGGCGTATGCGCATTCCTGGCTTGATTCCTGTTCAAGAGGAGAACCAGAACCCGTACCACAATCCCCGGCCAGGTGCTATCAACATTGAGGATGCTGTGCAGAATCAATTCTTTCGCCAGGTCCGTGATCTGGACGAGATTTCAGTCGACGAGGAGAGATATCGCATTGACTATGTTTCTGATATCGGAAAGCTTCCGCTGATGCCTGTTCACGATTGGGCTCAGATGAAAACAGTGCTCGGCTCTCTTGTGGCGATTGACATGGTAGATGAAATGCTCTGGGGTCTAGGAGAAGATGCATACGTCGACGAAGAGGATTGCAAAGCACTGGAGGTCTGCAGAAGAAAGCTAATGCAAATCCTTATGGCCTCTGATGACAACTTTCTGAAAAAGCTTCGAGAGTTCAGCTGGAAAGACAAAGAGTATAGCATTCGTTTCGAGAACGTGGTCTTTGACGCACTTTTGAAAGTGATGCGAATGCAATACCTCAATCAATCGATGTACCTTCGCTACGTCAACCTGACTTTCACTTCTTCTAAATGCTGCTCTCAGCTCTTTGGAGATGATATCGTCCCAGAAGTGGTGAGGACTCAAAGAGTGATGGAGATGCTTGTCGCTGATCTCCGCTCTTGTATCATTCAACTGGAGATTCGCTCTAGACAAGTAAAGCTGGTCTACGACTCTCGCGAGAGTACTTCCGGCGACAACCTGTTGACATACATTGACGTATTGTTAATGACCGCAGCTCAGCTCACTCAACAGACTCAGCCACCTCAAGTGTTCACCGGAAGCGGAGACTATGGCACACAGACGGGAAACATGCAAATGCGGGCGACAGATGTATTTCTCGAGGATCTGCTGTGGACTTTAATTCCACTCGCAAAGTCGCTCTATCAGCAGAAGAAGCTGTTCAGCAAGACAGGAGCCAAGCTTCCTCTAACAAAACAACACGCTGCGCAGCTTTCCCAGTTCCTCTGTGCGTACTCCAAGGACAAATCTCTATTCCATCCGAGAGAAGAACTTCGAAAACTCTATCCCAAGCTCGTCATTAGACCGAGTGAGCCGCGTCGCTACGCCCGGAAAGCGAAAGCCGCAGTGATGCACGACTGGGGTATCATTCAAGAGAGTAGAGGCAACACTGAAAAGGGAAGACTGGTCAGCAATCTCTCTCATCCTCCCTGGGTGTTTGTTGCACAGAAAAAGGACACCGCGACACTCAGGGATGCCATGCTATTGCTAGTTCTGAACGCCTATGTGAACAATCGGTCCAGTCTGACTTTCTTCTCTACGTTTGTGATCTTCAGACAGACCTTCTCGCGACAGCCAAACCCTGAAGAGTTTCTCCGCAACAAAAAGCGTCCCTTGATCGTCGAAAGCTTTAATCATTACAACTTCTATCACAACGGCGTCCTCTATGTGTACAACAGTGCAATGCTTTCATTCATGCACTGGATTCGAGTGCTTCTCAGTCCGCCTTACAACGGATTCTACGGCTCTGTTGACATTCGAGGAGTTGTCAAAGGCCTGCCGAACCTTAACCTGTTGAGAGGCGGAGATTAGAAGAAGCAGCCACAGAGACTGTTTGAAGAAGGCTCTTCCAGTATCTCACTTCCCGGCAAAGGACACCGGCTGATACGCATCAACGCTTGACTTCGAGTCATCCCGAATTTCAACACGTACTTTTCCTCTTCTTGAGCGTTCCGATCCAACCAATCAGCCACCTCTGCAGCGAGTAAATTGTACACGCCATCGTTGAACATGTTTCCGTCGTTGTTAAAATCGCAAAAGATGCACTTCTCCGAGAGCAGCAGGCCTTCTTTTCCCGGCACCAGTCTACGCCAAGCTGTCGGATAGCACTCGGCCATCACAGTGCCGACCCTCTTTCCCAGGACTATCGAGCCTGGTGAATTTGGATCCATCTCGGAATGACAATTGGAGAAAGCGGAAACGAGTTTCCAACGCAAAAAGTCTCTATTTCGAGCGAAAACAGATTTTTATAAAGTGGCCAACCCGGCTCTAATTTCGGGTCGCACTCTCATATAAATTATATGAGACCAATAATCCCATAATACGCACGGACATGATTACGTCATTTCGTCATAGTGACGTCATGATCATCATTTATGGGTCGACCCTGGGATATCCCAGAGATTAGGCGAGGTCTCTATTAAATAATTTACGGTCTTTATCGGATTAGTTTGCCAAAAAATGGTGAAAACTTTTCACTTTGTACCAATTATATCGATTTCTCAAATAAAAGTACCCACCCCCAGTTGGTCGGAATTTCAGGGTTGAGTGGGTAGTTTATACGAGAGGTATCAAACGGAGGTTAACTTTTATTGCACCTGAGGTTCAAAAAGGGCTGTTTTGTCCTCTGGGATATCCCAAAGTTCGCTGAATAGATGATGATTACTTTGTACATCGTCATAGTGTGTCAGTGTGTTCTTATTATTTTCCGATGGACCCTTGAGTTTTCCGGTGGACCTCTGACCGTTTGTTTGAGCATGATAAAGGTGGATTAAATTTTACTTGTTGGGCGCTGATTTGCGAGTAGAATTTTTACGCACTCTTTTCGAGCGAGCAATCCGAGGTGGGCCACCGAATTCCGGAGTTACTCTGGTTTGATAGCGCTCGAAGTATATCGAGGAATCTTGAAAGTGTGCCCAGAGCTCGGGTTCTCGTGTCTCCAATTCAGGATACTTTCTGAGTACTCGCCAAATCTCATGAGAATTCTCACTGATCTTTCCGTTGGTTGAATGCTGACAGGGGATACCTTCGCGACAACCTTTATCAATTACAATCTCCTCTCCTTTCTTTTCCAACACGAGATGCCATTTCGACAGTCGTTGTCTATCTGGAGAGCTATCACGTTCCATGAATTTTATTTAAAGATTTAAACCGAACGATACATCTGAAATTATCGTTCAAGAGACAAATAGATCCACAAATTGTTCCCATTCTTTCTCCGTGATGACAGCAGGGCCTCTGTACGTTTCTCCATCGATTCTGACTGGATGCCCCAAAAGATAGTTAAATTTGTCAAGGAGGGTGCTTTGGTCAATTTCCCACTCCAGTTTAGAAAGGTGTCTGTGATAAATGCTATCAAAAGCCCGCGCCTTCCACCTCAGAGCTCTTTCTATCACCGGAAGGTCAGGATTGTCTGGTTCATCTCGGACTTTCTCCTTTTCAACTTCCGCTTGGACAGGCGAGTCCCATTTTGCCTTTCCTTTCACGTGCCTCTTTTCAATCACAAGGCACTCGTTGGAAGATTTCCAATATCCAGTCTCTTTTTCAGCTTTCCATTCGTACTTGGAGTCTTTGCGGTGAGGAGTTTCATTGGAGACTCGAACGTAGTTCTCACAGTAGCTCTGAGCAAGCTCCCTAGAATCGAAAACGTCTTCGATATCATTCCATTCATGACCGATCACGTGCAACACGATAAAGACCTTTCGATCGCGCTTTGGCTTTCTCTTGGGTGATTCGTCACGCTCCATGCAGAGACAATCTGAGACTCTCGAAATCGGAAATATCACAACTGGTTTTTATTTTACCAGTCCACGCAGTCGAGCTGCTTCCAATTCGCTTGTGGACAAGATGATTGGAGGTCTCCGAAGTTCTGCATCTTCGTCTTTCCATTTAATCTCCCGAGCACAGGCCAAGCTGTTTAAAAATCCTGCAAAAAAGCAAGTTCGCTGCAAGTCTTGCATTTTGAGAATGATTACTTCGATGTGAGACCAGACAAGATCGCCTCTGATGTATGATATTCCTGCATCTTGGCCCATTTGGTGGATAGTCTTCAGCTCTAACATTTGCTCTCGCTCTTTTAACCTCTTTGGAGGTTGTAATTCATCCGAGTCCCGGGCATTGAACGCTCGTTTCAAAGTTTCGCTCTCCATCAAGTTTTGAACAAGTGATCACCGTTTATCATAGTATCATGATTGCAGCATCTATGATATCATGACAGAAACATCAGATTGTCCACAGCTCCTCTTCTAACAGCAGCATCACATTCCGTCGACTTTTCACTTCCAATAGCAATGGATCCTGTGGACCGGCTTCGCGTTCCTGTTTGGCGAGCGAAGCTTTCAAGTATGCTATCAATCCTTCCTGATAACCCCTGTTAAATAATTCGATCAACATCTCTTCATCGAACAGGCCTTCGTCGAATATGGCACAACATTCTGGTACAGTTTCTATCCTGTCATAGACAAGCGCGATATTTGTGTGGTAGCCTTCAACGCACTCATAAACATCTTTCCAGTCAACTTTCTCGAATTCGTCTCGGTCGAGTTCATAGAGTCGGCAAAACGCGTCTCCAAAGAATTCAAAATCTTCACTCAGTTTCAGACAACCGACCAAAAACTGCACTGGATGCGCTGTGTCATGATAAATCAATCCCTGGTAATAGCAACGGTGCTGGAGTCTCCCAAGGCGATTGAGACATCTCAATTGTAGCTGTAAATCTTGCGAAAAGCGCGGGTCCAAGAGAAACCAGGTCAGGTATTGATCAGCGATGAAAGACAGGGGCTCTTCATTGAAAACATCGACGAGGAGGTCATAATCCACTTTCTCGATAGTGGCAATGTCGTAGTTATATCGGGCAAGTTCCGCGGGGTGATTCAAACGCAACGAGAGACAGGCCTTTTTCAAATCTCGAGGTCGAGAAGATTTTAGCACTTCCTGCAGATTCTCAGTTGAAATAAGTGTTATCGAACTCCTCAAACTGGCCGGGAGCAAGTAAAGACGCTGAACTACTTCATGAATTTTGATTTCAGTTCTGTCGTAGTGACCAATTATCTGCATAGCTAAGTCCTGAGACCATTTCGGAAATCCCAATCTAGTGGGATAGCGGATTTGTCTTTCTGACATCTCGGCAAGAACTTTGATCTTCACATCCAAGAATTGGACACGAGCGGTGACCAGCACAGGTTTAAGAATTTTGTGCCAAGACTTGCAAACCAAAAGATGACTCGGATCTGGGATGGTTATGTAACCAGATGGAAGGAGATAGGGAGTTCCCGTGACACGCAGCTTTTTAACATTTGGGATGCGGCTAGCAACATTTTCGTGAAAGATGTTCCATTCGCTGTCCTCGAACTCTCTTGCACTTGTGATAAGCTTCTTGGACTGAGGCTCTTCGACTGTATCAAGTGCTCTTTTCATGTCTTTTGAATTGAATTCTCGCTAACTCTGAGGTCATGATATCATGAGCACGTTTATTCTGGCTTTTTGGATTCCTGTCCCCTTTCGCCTTCGGGCTGGTTTAGAAGATTCCATTCAAGATGAATGCCTGGAATCAACAGCGTGGGCAAGACTGAGGGAGCATCTTCAGGATCCAGGTAGACGAACAGTTTTGCAGAAGGATCTGGTCGACGAATTCCACGCTTCCACTCTGGCAGAGGTCGAGAGGAAGTCAAAATCTTGTCAATGAAATCCTCCACTTCCTCCTCCTCCTCTTCGTCGTCTTTTTTGATGAGAGGCAATTCTTCGATGACAAACTGCATTGCGGTCAATGCTTTGTACTTCTTCTCTTCAGATGGAATGCGCTGAGAAAGTCCTGCTTCAGCCGTGGCTCTGTGCAACCAGAAGGGCATTTGTTGACGACCAACAGCCTTCTCGAAAGCTCTGTGAACAACGAAACCTTTGCTCATCAAGATCTTCTTCCAGAGATGTGCAACAAACTCTTGCTCGGTTTTAACTCCGGAACTGTCCCACTCCTTTTTGGCTGGGACTGTCCAACCAGCAGCAAGAGGGAATGCGAGCTTAGAGAGAGCTGCGGTGCTCAGATCAAGTTCTCCGAGATTTTCCTGCAGAACCACGGTCCAGTCCTTCTGTTGCTTCAACGGATTGAATTTGTACATCAACCAGAAGACCAAAGGCAGTTCACGGACAAGCGCCGAGAGAACGTTGTCCACCTGTTTTGTGAAGTCAAGATAGAGCGGCGGAGCAGACTTGAAAACGCCTTCGAATTTGGTATGGTTCCACGGAGAAGCCAGTTGCATGCAAAGCATCAGTAGAATCGGAGACATTGGTCCATCAAGTCGGTCCAAAGAGTAGGACAGCGGCTCATCCTCGACAAGAATCCAGTTGAGTCGGTTATCAAAGGCAATCTTATCATGCACAAATTGCAGTAGTCTGGATTCGAGTCCATTCTCGCCGCCGTTTTTGAGTCTGTCACGCAAAAACGTTCTCCAGTGAGACGGGGATCCCGGCTTGTGAAAGCCGAGCACGTTTACTGGAAGAGAGACAACAGGTTGATTATCTGCCATCAGGTTGGAGTCTTAGTCAACTGAGCAGAGAAAGGTGCAACCCATGATATCATGAGTGGAATAATCATGATATAATGGAGAGTGGATAATCGCTGACAGATTTCATCTATCTAGAATGGCAAAACGCAGCGCTGAGATCATTGAACGCGAGCTCAGAGAAGCCAAGAGACAGAAAGAAGAACTCGAATTTCTCAACTCTTGTGGAGTCTCTGTTGATAAGATCTTTGCAAAGAAACGCAGTGTTGAGAGCATTGAACGCGAGCTTAGAGAAGCCAAGAGACAGAAAGAAGAACTCGAACTTCTCAACTCTGCTGGAACCGCTGTTGACAAGATCTTTGCAAAATGGGGAGAAAAGCTCAGTCCTCTCATAGGACTTGAGAAAGGAGTCTACAAACTGACCATCTACCCACCACCATACCGCAAAAGAGAGTCGAGTTGGTCTCACTCGTTACAACCCCCACGAGGAGGTCTAGCTCTGAATCATCCCTGGTCACTTGGACAATATTTGAATGCAAACGTCGATGTATGGCTACCGCTTGTATTCTACGCAGACAGCCAAGTGGCCCTTCGTCCTGTCAAGACCGATGGGCAGCTTTTGCGTCTGTTCGGTGTGATCTTTTTCATCCAAAAGAGCTCCAATCCATTTGTGGCCTTGGAGAATAATTACCTCTACCCCAACTACATGCCACTGGATAGAAGACAACCCTTTGACTCCTTTGCTCATATGGGCAAACGATACGACTTAGGAAAGCCGAAAGACGTTGAGAAGCTCTACCTTGTAGCACTTGAGAGAGAAAGAGACTCCTTTACCGCTAAGAAGAAAATTGAAACGTTAAGAAAGGACAGAGAGAGAATCAACAAGGAGCTCGAGGAGGCGGGAAAGTTGGCAGAAAAGTTGACAGGAGTCTATCCTTTTCAAAAAATATGAACACTAAAGATCTTTATTCTCGTTTTTGGTACATCCCAGATGTTCGTAGATGTTAAAGTTGCATTTTTTACAGAACTCTAACGCCCTCCAAGATCTTGCTCCACATTTACAACAGGCTGGTTTCTGAGGCTTGGGTGATTCCACTAGAGTAACGTTTGAGCGCAAGTGCTCTGGAAGTCGTTCGAGAAATCTTTCAGAGCCTCTCCCCGAGAGAGATATCTTTGCGCCAGGCACGATTGCAAGATAGGCGGCAACGTAGTTAGCCAGTGCATGGCTTTTCCCGTTTTCTCTGGGGTTACGGTGACCAGCCACAGCGAAGATTGTGGAAGCCTTTTGGATATGTGAATCTTCTTCCTCCATGCAAAATGTACATATGAAACACGAATCTATCCGTTTACACTGCGTATCCAATACCACCCTTGTTATCATGATATCATGATAGGGCCTATATTGATATATCGGCCCGATAAAATTTCAAAAAAAAAATCGCCGAGCCTCCCTCATGGATTTTTTTTCGAAAGAATTTCAACACAAAATTAAGAGAGAGCCAGCACTGAGAATTTAACCAGTCTGCTCGCTTCTTCTCTAAGGTCAAAGGGCTTGGTTTATATCACTTGACAGAGAGACTCTCTTTCCCAGTCCATCTCACAAGATGGCTTGTGTAGGATGTGACTGTGCCCCGATGATTTACAATTGGCATTTCATAACTAGCACTGATCCATGGCCTATGATTCACATTGTTCAGCCGCTACAAGTCTACATGCTGACACAGGATATTCGCTGGACTTTGTTGATTATGTTTCTTTTCGAGAGCTTTGAAGCGTTCACTCTGACTGTCTGTGGAGGGACGTACTGTCTCTGGAACGGAGGGACGATTCAATGCGATGGACATGTCACAGACAATCTGATTGCCGATATCATCGAAGGCTCTCTTGGAATCTTTCTCGGTGTGATGTTCAGAACAGCACTGAGAATGCCACGATGGTCAATCAATCTCAGAGAAGCCTACTCGACAGAGGAGATGAAAATTTTTGCAAAGCGAGTGCTCATGTTTATTCTCGTGATTTTGACTCCTATTCTTGCAACTCTGGAAACAACTAGTGGTTTCGTATTCGGAGTTGGACTCTATGGTCTGGTCCTCGGTGCTATCATCTTTCTTTTCGCTTGGTGGAATCAAACCGCTGAAGAACGAGAGCGTTTCTGGACCAATAGCAAAGGCAAATTCGTACAGAACCTCTACTGGCGCTGTTACTTGGGCTGGATAGTGATGGATCTTGCACTGGTGTTTGGAGGTCGTTACCTACCCTTCTCCAGCACCTACTTCCGAGTGTGGACTGTGTGGGCAGTGCTCTGGTTCATTCTCTTGTTGATCGGAGCACAAGCAGGCCTTATCGAACAGTTGGTAGACTTGCACAGTTTTAGCGTTTACTCGATCGTCACAATGAAAGAGAGGGCTAGATTTCTTTATGATCAGTACCGGTTTCGAAAGAAGGTCACACAGTATCAAGAATAAAATCTGTTTCTAGTTGACATAGGTTATTACGTGTTCGTAGCGACTGGAGGCGGAATCGAATGCACTCTCCACACGGACAACAAGACCTTCGCTATCAAAACGTGAAGAGATCAGCGCTTTCGCATTCTCTTTGTTCGTGAAGCAGACATCCTTCACATAGGCTCTGTCTCGGTCACTGTGTCTGGTATTGGCAATCATAGAGGGTCCCGAAGGGATGGCTTTCGACTCAAGATCGGACTCGGAAACAAACCGAGACGAAGGCAGTTTGTTGCTCTCGACTTGAGCAATACCGCTCAAAGCTCCCAGCTGAATGAGAGGCTTTCCGATGTTCTCAAGAAGAGAGCTCATTCGATCAGCAACAACTATCTTATCCACTGGTTTTGTTTCTGAGTTGGTCACTCGGGCAGGGGTCATCGTACCAAACACCGTCAACGAAGAAGGTCTAGCAATGTAGGGAGGAGTCCTTCCGGCTAGCTTTGGTGCTTTGTGATCCATCTCCTTCTCGAGCAGTTCGATTCCAAGAACGCTGGCAATCGCATCAGCAGCCTTGCAGAGATTCCGTCGGGCGAGACCCTTTGCCTCTTTGAATTCAGGAGTGGCGAGAAAGTTCTCGACGGTAACATTTTCATCGTGGGCCATCTCTGTGGCCAGTGCATGGAGATCGCTGGAGACTGTCTCATTTGGACAATAGACAAAGAGGCTGTAGTTTCCGTACTCGTACCGACCTCCTTGTCGAGACACAGAGAAGTAGCCATTGCCGATAGAGGGTTGCCAGATCGTAGAATCCCGGCCCTGTTGTGAGGGGTCACAGTCTTGTGTGAAGACCACTCCGATGGAAGGGGAGCGTTCAGCGAGAACAGCGGAGAGTTCTTTGCGAGTCTTAGGATCGCTTTTCAAGTTTTTGAAATAGACATCATTCAAAGACTCTCCGGTTCGGCTGCTCTGTGAAATCTTGAAACTGCCGAGACATGCAAAGAGCTTTGCGGGGATTTTCTGCGGGTCAAGACGTTCTTTCGGGTCTAGATAAAACAATTTTCCTTTTTGAGGCTGTTCAGTTGGAGCAGGAGAAATCACAGGAACTTCAGAACGTCTCACATACTCGGGAAAGGCAGCAGACATTTTCGCAGCGAGAGGAGGAAACGTAATCTACAAAAACTAGGCTGAATAGAAAATTAAATAGCTGCACTTTGTCGAGCCGTTTAAAATCCAGATTTTTTCCTCGAGAAGCAATGCCGGAAGACTTTGTAAACAATGCAGCTCCCGTTCCGCCTGCCGCTCCCACTGATAGATGGCAGATCTGTTGCAATTGGCCAAGTTTGAGCATTCCAACAATGGAGACGAGAAGCTGGGTGCAGGGGGTTATGCTTTTCGCGGCTGTACTCTTGGTCATCCGGTTATTAGTGAACTACAGCAATAGAGAGTCAAGCGATCGCAAAAAGAAGAGACACTAGCCTTTTTAATAAACTTGGTAATCTGGGCTGCTCACAACCGGAGATTTGCTGCGTTTGGTACGGATTGGAGACTTGTCACGACACTTTGACGTCTTTTGAGCTGAAGAGGAAGAATCAGAGAGCGATGGATCTTCTCGTAGATAAGAGTCGTGCATCCCGCCTGTCACTCGATCCGGGTAGTAACGATAAGTGTCGATATCTTTGTTCAGTTTGTCAAGCTGGTCAAGCAAAACATCTCTTGTGATGTCGTTCTGTTTGGGTACTATCTGAGCGATGATAGCCTCCCTTTGAACTATCTTTGCTTCCACAAACTCGGTCCAATACCTGGCAACCCTGTCTCGGAATTGACTAGAGTTGAACATGAAATTGGAAACCGCTTTGCAGAAATTATGGATCTCTTGACGAGAAGGTCTGTCTTCTTCCTTCGGTTTGTAGCTCTCAAGGATCTCCCTTCCACCAGGAAGGTCACCAATCGATAAAATCTTCACTACGAGAGCTTCTTCAATAGAGTATTCTGAAATTGCACGACCGAGGATCCAGTTTCTCGGTCCTTCAGAGGGATCGACCGCGAGATGTCTGTTCTCTTCAAGGCGATCCAATCTATCAACCACCATTTCCCAAATGTCAAACTCGTCGGTTTTTACCCAATCAGGACAGTCCTCCATGTTTTTAAGAGAAAGGGAATGATACAAGAGATGATTTATGATATCATGATCAACCAGAGCGAATTTTTCTTCTGGATTGTTTTGGAGAGTCGTCTCTGTTGAAGGGGATTTTAGCAAAGAGTTCTGGGAGTCCTTTGATCCAGGTCTCAAGAGGTACACAGTCGAAAATTGGAGCCTCACAGTGATCTTCGGTTATCTTAACTGTCCAGACAGGCCCGATTTTAACCACTTCAAAATGAAACTTCAACAGAGAGCCCGTGGTTGACTGGAAATCAAATTCAAAATCCAAAGTCTTTCCCAGTCGATGCAGAGTTAATCGTAGAGATGGATTATTGCTGACCAAGACTGTTGGTGGTTGATGTAAGGGATTAAAATTATTCGTGTTGATTCTGAATTTCGTCCGGAGTTCGTCACAGAAAAGATTGAGCACTCCTCGAGTTGTTAAGCAAGCCTCCATCTCGGATAGCCACTGACCAGCGCTATTGTATTCGTCGGTTTGTGATACGAAGGCGGTTGGACGCCAATATCGATGAAATACCAGTTTCCTCTTTTCTGGTCTAGTCCAATAGTACTCGTCCAGTATCCCAGGACAAGACACTATCAAATATTGATGTGAGAATTCTAGGGCGATGATCTGTCCCACGTGAAATCTGTTATCAATCAGAGGGAGGATATGGTTTTTAAACAGGGAGCGCTGGATGTAACCAGTCAAACGAGTTATAGGCAGGGAATGACACAACGACTCGATAACTGGAGTATCGCATGCAAGACCAAGAAGAAAGTAAGGAATGATAAAATCAAGTCCTGCTGGATCTTCCAATCGGAGAGCTGCCATCCTCAGGACTCTTTGTCTGGTGCAAGCCAGCGATGCTCATGGTATCATGATTGGACACACCCATGATATCATGAGTGACAATTCAACCACTGGACCGCCTCTATAGGGGATTTTATTGCGGAATCGATTTAACTGGTACAATGGCGAATAGATTTCGAAAATTGGGCATTTGACTGGGGCAATCCCTGATATCATTGACCAGTTATAAGCTTTTTATAACTGGGGCAGAATTTTACCAGCGTTGGATCACGTTTGTCTCAGTTGGGAACTTCGCACAATGAAAGAGTCGAAACACTGTCTTCCCAGATTCTTGACTTCAAAGGGTTTGGAGGTCGGCTTTACTCCATCTCCTGTTTGGTTCAATGGCCGAAGCGATCCTGAACTGAGAGGAATTTGTCAGGGAATGGATACCATTGTCAAGCGTCGTTTGGGTGATATCTACACGATAGTTTCAGGCGATGATAGACGTGTCACTTTCGAAAGAGTGATGGTTGATTTGGATTCGGCTATCAACTTGGATTTAGGAGTGCCTCGAATCAATCTCAAAGACAAAAGGCGTGAAATCTCCTCTGATCTTTGGTGGGTATATGTGAGACTCTATAGACAACTTCCGGATGGTGAGATGGAGCACTCGCTGGACGATTTTATCTCTGCCATGAGAGATTACAGAGAGTTGGATCCTAAAGAGACTTCGAGATGCATATCAGTGTGTGATGTTCTGATGTCTCCGTTTGCCCCGATGTCCACTTACATTCGACTCGGATACACAAAGGTGTTAAAGACTCCTTAATTGTTTACTTGTCGTTGGCGAAGACCATCCCTTGTTTGGAATATTTCCTCTTCGGTTACTTGGATTTCTTTTCTTTCCTCGCTGATTTTACGAAAGACTCCGGGGTAGTAGCCATCTAGTTCAACGCACAATTTTTCTAGGCGTTTGCGGAGCAAGGGAGAGACACCCTCGTCGTCGATAAAAGCAAAGAGTTTCCGCAACTGGGAAAATGTAGCAGAAAAGCAAAGCCGTCGCCTGAATCCTACAGGGACAAAATATTGTGCTTTCCACATGTCGACTTTGTTACTGTCAATGAGGTTGAACGCTCTTTCGATGAGTTCTTCAGCCCTTTTGCGTAACTCTGCAGGCACACGTTCGAGATACCATTTGTCAAACTGGTTGAACGAACTCAGAAAATCCCCTTTCATGTCCAATTTGATAAGGGTTTGTAATTCAAGGATGCTTGCGTAGTCCACAGAGATAGAGTAAGTCACGCGTGGAAATAGGACATCGAGCGAAGGATGGAACGAGTCAGTCTGGAGAGAGATGTTTTGAAAAAGAGGCAAAAGATCGGTGCGCAAAGCATGCGTGATTGCTTCAGGAATAGCAGTTTGTAGAGACTCTATCATTCTGGGTTTTAGAGTACAGCAGGGATGGATCAGGTTAGGGTAGCGGTGCTTGTATGCTAATCTCAGCGCGATAGCAACTTGTTGGACTTCATCGAGTGGATGGGTTTCTAACTGTTTTACATACTCGACAAACTCTTCAGCGTCCATAGACATCGCAAACGTTGTCCTGGTCCCAGCCGGAGTGAACGAGTTACTGACGAGCTCCTCTTCTCTTGTCAGCCCAAGACCGGGATCTCTTTTGCTCTTCATCACGGCGTTGATCATAGCACAAAAATCGTAGAGATCTGCTTGCAGTTCCTGAAGCTCTTTCTGTGGTTCGACGACAACTTTAACACAGCCAAATGGAGAGGGCCACACAAACTTGGTTCCTTTGAAAGTAGGAAGGTTGCGAAGGATTTCCATTGCAATCAGGGAAACCTGTTCCACGACGAACACTGGCTTTGTTGCAATGTATCGATGAGAATATCTTAATTCGCTCTGAGCTGCTGGTCTATAGACCCTGGCCAATTCATCTGAAAGGGGACGAACAAGAGGCTGTGAGACATAATCAAGAAACCTCTCCAGGTCCGCTGCATCTGTTGAACGTCCGGCTTCTTGTATCAGTGTCGAGATAGCGACAGGGACTCTATTGCTAGTAGTTCTTGCAAAGAGCTTCCAGCGATATCCTCTCTGGAGAATGTACGCTACAATCACCAGACAAACAGCCAGCACTCCAACGCATATCTTCAGAACAAGCTTGGCGCTTTCCGAGTCAGAAGAATACTCGACGACGTACATCTCAGTCGAGCCTAAAAGAGACTGGTATCAAGATTTATCACTTGAATATTATGAAGTGAGGTGATCAGGCAAGAATGAAATTCTCCCAACATTTGATCATTTTTCCTTTGCCAAGATATGCTCAGTCCAGAGTTCAAAGTCGACGAAGAGTCGGGAGTCTACACCTTTCGACTGTTGGAACCATATGGAAGAATATCCGACTCCCTGGCAAATATCACACTCGGCCTTGATAAAGCTAGCGAAGCCTTGATACTCAAAACAGTTTTATTGTTGGATGTCGTGAATCGCTTTAGAGCAGAAGATATGAGTTACGAACCTCCTCTTATCGCTGTTGATTTATCCCATCTTCCAAAGGTGAAAGTGCAGATCGTATCGCCTCTGGACAAGCATCTTCTCACTGGTTTGGACGCGGAAACAATGGCTGGAATAGCAAAGCGCCCTGCGGACAAAATTGTCTTTCTCTACTTTAATTTGAGTGCAGACACCTCTATATGGACTCTAGTCGACATACCAGACGAGCCTCAACATCTTTAATCTTCGTAATAATCGTTGGCCGCACGCACTGGATCAATAGAGTAAAATTCAAGCTTTCCTGTCCTCAGTGAGTATCCGGAGAAGAAAAAATCGCTGTGCTTGTCAGCTCCCACCAGACTTGTGTTGACAAGGAATCCATCCTCGAAATCAGAGGGCAGCACGCTTGCATACCAGCCGTAGGAAGTCCTGTTCTTAACAAGTCGAAGCAGTTGCGCTGATTGGAAAACATCCAACTTTTCATTGTAGCAAGCATCTCTGCTGAGGAATACATTTCCTCGGAACTTGTTCATCTTGTAGCCAGTGTAGATAAAGATCGAAGTAATGTTACAGTCAGAGGTTGGGAACACAGCCATGGGTACCCGGTCTGCTGGGCGATGTTTCTTTCCATTTGCACAAGCAGCGGAGGTGCACTGTTCAACGTAGTTATCACTTCCAATATTCATATCCTTCTCGATTGTGTAGATCATTCTGGTGCCATTCAGAACCTGGATCAAACAGACAACTTTCCCGCTCTTGTGTACAGTGCTGGCACAGGAGATAGGATCTCCAATTCCGGAAGCCCATTGCTGATCAGCTTCGGTTATGTTGTTGCTGTCGAATCTCCTAAGACTCGAGAGATAAGACATATGCCTTCCGTAGACAATACTCTCGTTGGTGTTTCCTCCGGTTGCAAAGTAGAGCGGATTCTCAGTGTAGTATTTCCAGCCCTCTCGGATTCCACTTGCCAGCCATCCACCGCTTCTCTTCTCAGAGACTTGGGGGATCTTCCTCAACTGTCGGAGGAACATTGCAGAGTCGCCAATCTTTCGGAACTCTGAGATAACATTGTAATGGTGTATTTTGATTTGGTAGACCTTTTGTCTGGAGCGAGATGTAGCTTTGTCAACCAAAGTGAGCAGATCATTAGGAGCAGCAGGAATGGCATAGTGGAGATAGAAGAGGAAGTTCTTTTCGTACTCTCTATGGAAGGCAACATCATACAATCCTTTCCCCTCTCCAATTGCAAGGTCTACTGATCGACCGAGATTGAAGACGGTGTCAAAGCTGTTCGTTGTGTTTTTGTAGCGATAGACTTTCCCTTGCAGAGTTGTGAAATAGATGTTCTCTTTGTCTCCTCGAAGCGGGGAATCGCATCCGGTTACCGTCTCTTCTAGCTCTCCCAGATTAAAGCGTTGAACTAGCCTTACCCAGGGAGCTCCGAAGAATGAAGGTGGGGCGTGTGTGATGTTGTAGTTACAAGCATAGAGACAGCTTCCATCCTCTGGTCCACAGACAAAATTGCAACGAGGAGAAATGACTGCGGCGTTTGAGAAAACTCCAGCCCATGCGAGGAGAAACAGGAGCATCTTCAGCAGCATTGTCCACTCCCAGCTCTGTGTTCAATCATAATGGAGCTTCTTTCATACAGATAAACAGCTTTTTTGCTTTTTCATCTGAAAAGAAATATATGAGAGATCTGTTTCTTTTCCTCTTGACAGTCGGATGCTGTCGTGCTTCCGTTCTCCCCGTTCTTGACTGGGATGGACTCTTCAGCTCGGTTAGCGTTTTTAAAGATAACGTCTACATTGGAGAGTTTCACTGTCTGGGCAATTCATCTGGACTGAAAAGCTTCTTAGTGTTTGATATCCCTCTAAGTAATCCATACAGCGAATCCATACAGCTCTTGACTCTGCCTTTTTTGGACCTCTTCCTCTACAACGACAGCATTCTTATCGCAAACAACAGCGTACAACTGGCCTACATTCGTGACGAGTTCTGTCCCTCACTTCAGCCAGGCTATGATCATGTTTTCTACAAAGGGATTAGCCCAGAGTGCAGAGTCATACTGCCGAAGGCGATACCCTGTCTTTGGTTGGATGTTACAGAACTAGTGAACTCAACTGGGCCATTGGAACTCAGCGTCATCTACAATAGCGAAGAGAGGAATTACACCTTTGACTTGAGTCTACTGAAGCACCGATTTCGAGATCTTGAATTTGATTGGCTTTCCTTCTCTGCAGTGGTTGGCCTCGCTCTGATTATCGTGTTCATGCCGTAGGAAAAGACCTCGACCGAGGTGTTAATTTCCTCTCGAGAATTTTCCCCCAGCTGCCCTCTCGGTCGGCACTGCAATAAATAGTCCCAGAACTTTTCCCCTCTAGATGAGCAAGCGCAAGGTACCCACCGCGGACTCGGAGCGGTGGGAGAAGCACTTTAGGACTCGCTTCGATCCGAGAGGAGGAGACGAAGAAATGCTTCAGATCATTGACTCAGAAGAGGAACAAGAACAGTCAAAAGAGGTACAGCAACCGGCAAAGAGATCGAAAACACGAAGCGACAAACCAGACGACGACAACGCCACAAAGCTTGCGATTGCCTACACCAATGAAAGAGCCGAGAAGCATCAGCGAGACAAGACAGTCTTTGACTCGAAGAGTCTGGATAGCATCATGACGGTGGGACGAGTTGGACCGGGGCAGAGAATGGAATTCCACAGCAATTTTGGGAGGATGTCTGAGCTAAGGGAACAGTACGCCAAGAACACTGCGGATCCAGAGACAAAACCAGAGGCTCGAGCACCGAGAAAGATACCCGATGGAAAAGTGGAGATCACAGGAGAGACCTTCAAAGCCAAGAGCGTTGAATCGCTTTTGGACAGTCTCTTTGCGAAGAATCAAGAGTTTCACAACATGAAGAGTGGATTGGCTAAAGATGGAGTGGTGGGCTACGTCAAACCGGTTGATCCTCCATGGCACATACAGAAATTATTAGTCCAGGCAAGGGCTCCGTTCAACCAGTGTCTGAACGCTTCTCTAGGAAGGATTTGTCAAGCGCAGAAAGAGCCCAGACTTCGCCACCCCATCTCACCGAACGTTCCTTGTCAAGCATACTGCACTCAAGCAGAGTACCAAGAGATTCACGATGTTCTGAAGTACCCCGGAAAGATCCCCGGAAACGTGAGGAAAGACTACTGCGAGTTCTGCTATCGCTTTGTAGTACATAAGCAAGTGCTTAATGCAATGAACAATAATCACAAAGTGCAAGAAGAGATCGCCTCTCGATTCCACCAGACCGATGTGAAGGGAAGCTATACGAAAGAGGGAATGCATCAGCCGGTTGTCATGACCAACACTGCGTACCCCGACGGCATCCTCGGTACAGTGAGAATGTACAGCGTAGCAGACTTCATCCCAGTGATGATTCTCTTCCAAGGCGAAGACATCAAAGAGATAGTTGGCATTGAAGAGTACAAAAAGAAGAACCCCGAGCAGCAGAAACTCTACTTGGCTGGATGGCAGGAGATCAAGCACATCCAGAATTTAAACTGTAATGCGCTGCCCACAGTACCTCAGATCAGTCCGTACGTAATTGGAGTGCCGGGCAACCTGGACAATCTCTCGGTGGCCAGCATTCTACAGACTTTCTGTAGGCAGCGCAAACTCGAGTGCCGACTTCCGGTACCTCACAATCTAGCATTCAACGTGTTCCTCGATCTGAAGGAGTGCTTGAGCGATCCGGGCTACTTGGATTGCATCAAACTGGACAAATTCGACTACTGGTGTCCTCACAGAGAGCAAGGCCCACCGTTGCCCATCAAAAATCACAGCATCTACTACACGCTTCTACTCAAAGTGAATGCACTGAGGGAATGGACTCGTGACGGGAGTGGAGATTATGGTCTGTCCGGCTACATGAAACAGAAAATGCGAAGCTATCTTCTGCATCACAAACCCTTGATCGAATTCTTCGAGAAGCATCACCTGTTCACCGATGATGCGATGCTTCAACCAATCTTTGCAGCACCCGCAACTGGAAATCCCACCGCTGCATTGTTTGCTCACTATCCTCATGCAAAGCAACATTTCCGCTCCTCAGACTACCAATTCTCTATCCCGACCGTTACTCTGAGACGAAGACCAAATCCTCTAGACGTCTGCAGAGAGTACTATTCTGAGCCAATTCGCTCTCTGGGAAAGATACGCTTCCCTCCTCAGGCCGACCTAGACGAACGCTACTCGTTCTATCAACAGCTGGGTAATCTGTTGGACACTCTGCCCTCTTATAAGGCTTTATTCCAGGGGAACATTGATCGTCTGGAGTACTTTGGAGCGAGCGTTGAATTGAAGTGGAAGAATCCCGAACCTCTGCACCAGAACTGGGAGAACACCTTTGATGAAGACCAAGTGGCAAAAGCGTTTGCCACCATCTTCTCTCAAGTGGTGGAGAACTTTGAGAGACAGAAGCAATACCTCTCTGTAAAACAGAAGCGATACAAAGAACTGTTGAAAAAATACGCTTCTATCGTGTTCCAAGACTTTGACGAAACTCTCCAATATTTGGAGGCTCTACCGCTGGACCAGTTCTTGGCAATCGTCTCCGAGTTCTCGTCGTTCATCGACTGCTTTCCAGAGGGAGCGCCAAAGAGAATCAAAATCACAGAGACCGGTCTCAATGGAGTGGGATGGGAGGCACACAAGATATTGGTGGCTTGTTTTTTGAGAGTAGCAGTTATGGAAGAACTTCACGAACTAGAGCCAACTCGGAACACTGAAATTCGCTACCAGTTGCGCCTTTTCTCTGGGTGTCATGTGAAACTTGTCTCCAAGATCCTCTCCTGTCCAGAGAAGCTGGAGACCGATGCCGATTTGGAATTCAGAGACAAGAATGCTGCCGGTGCCACTACAAGACGTGGCGCGATTCAAGATATGTTCTACCCCTATCCCGAGAGAGAAGTTCATGAAGGCTGTCTGCCGGATAAGGTCAACTGTCTGACCAAGGTGGACTTCTATGCCAATACTGGGATGTCTGATAAGGCGTTCAACAAAATCCTCTACAAGCTGCCCGACAGAGCTTGCGACACCCGGGAACTCTCTGAGGTGCTCATTCAACACTGCAAGAAGGACGTCGTCTTCTACAATTACATCTGCCTTCTGCTGGAAGTCTCGCTGAAGGGCAATTATCGCCACTGTACAATAGCCACAAAGTTTTCGCGAAAGATTGTCCTCGAAGAGCTGTTCTCCAATGCGGACACAATGCAGATCGCAATCCAGCAACTCATATTGGACAACCAATCGATGATTGCGGATGCACTTGCCGAGGCATTGTGCTACATGCTGGAGTTTTCCCCTGCCCTGAAAGAGATGCTGCTCGAACTCTACAAAAATTGGTTTGACTGGAGAGTTAAGCTGAACATGGATCTGATCCGGCATTTTTTCAACCTGTATGGAAATTTCAACGAAGGCCGCGTTGTCGTTTACAAGCGTATCGATTTGAAGACCACCTCTCGAGATATCTTCCGTCAGAGAGAGCTAGACTTCGTTGGCTGGCTGGCTAAACTAATCAAGAAGGCCAACGAAGAACGCTACAAAATCGTTGCCAAAGCCGTCAAGACCGCCACGGCGGCGGACCTGGAGTTGGAGATGGAACGCAAAATAGACGATGACACAAGAGTGTTAGTCCGTCTCTTTGTTAGAGCATTACCTGAGAATGCAGTGATAGAAGTGAAAGATCTTCAGATCATTGGTCTGACAATGGACACGCTGGAGAAGTTGAATGAGCTGTATGACTGTTTTCTGGCACAGATATCTTCGACAAAGGGAGGAACTGAAGCTCGTAACAACCTCTCAGAGAAGATACTGTTCAGAGTGCTCGGAGAGATCGAGAAGCCTCAGTATGCAATACTCTGCCACTTCATTCAAATCCTTCAGAACTATCACTCGATCTTCTCTATGCAGATAGACAACTTGGAGATTCTTCAACAGCAAGAACAGCATCTCAAAACCATCACCGAGAGTCTGGGTCTGGAGGAAGTCCCGGATGATTTGACCCGTTTCTGTTTCACTCCCTTCTGCTGTGCTTCTATCAAGACCTCTCTTCCAACTCGAGTGGACGCTGAAGCCTATGGTCACGAGAAGATCGCATACAATATAATGAACCAACTCTACGTCTGTGGGAAACACAATTTCCAGGCATCGAAAAGCAAATCCGCGGACGCAGCTGACAAAGGAGACGAACGCATCAAAGCAAAGATTCAGAGACAAGTCGAGAGGGATGATCAGAAGCCCAAATGCTCGGACACTGAAGTCTGTTTCTTCAGTGCTCGAGGAGCTGTAATCCAGACAGACGGTTGCAAAGTTCCTCGCTCTAAGAAGAATCTCAAACAGAAAGACGCTAAAGAGGACATCAAAAAGCTTCCCGCTGCTGCTTGGTGGATTACACCGTGTTGCGGAAAACGCTACAGCTACGATTTCTGGAACTGGTGGAATGGCATGACCTACTGTTGTGGGACATGTCAGAGAGGAAATGATATTGCTGCTTCGTTCAGAGTGATATTCTGCGACAACTGCTATTGCCAGACAACTGATTACACTGTGAGTTCGGTCTACGATGACGACGAGACACAGTCTTTCCGAACAATGGTGATCTGTAACAAATGTGTCTATCCCTGGAGACAAGGGATCCCGTACAGACCTCTCAAAAGCCAACTGAGAAACGTGGTGATGGACAAGGATTATCTACCCTGGCTTGTGGGCTGTGATGTTAATCTTATTTAAAGCTTTGTCCACGTGTTGATTTGAGAGTAATCTTCGAGTATACGGGAAAGAATTTATTATTTAAAAAAAGCAGGCCGACAAGGATGGCGATGCTCGCTTTCAACTCGATAGGAGTTGCTGGATTTGCGTTGATGGATTTTGGAGAGAATGGAACAAACGAGTTTGTTCTGGATGACAATCTGATATTTGCCATTGCAAGACAGTACAACGAGAATCCCTTGATTGGCACAGTGTTTCGCATTTTGGCACAGCAAACAACTGGCCGAGGCTTTACGATTACACTCCACTTTGCTGGACACGAGGAGAAGATCACCGATCCACTGGAACACTTGACCCTCTACGAACACTGGAAGAAAATACTTCCGGATGTAATCATACAGTTGACTCTCTACGGCCTTGTGGTGATTGACATTCGCAGAAAGTCTGGTCTGCCACATCCCTACAGCGAAGAACCGAGAGTGATGGATTTGGCCACAGAAGTCTTTGTAAAAGTGACTGAACATGCGGACCGACATCGAGATTACACGGCTTACTACCGCCAGAAATTACTGAACGGCGTGGTACAGGGGATCAAGTTGGAGAATGCCATGGTCTATGTTGCGACTGATCCTACATTCGAAGGGTATGTCAGGTCTCCTCTGCAGCAGGTTCTCGAGTTGTGTGCCCAACTGAGAGGCTACTCGGGACGACGTGAAATTCAAGACACCCGTGCAACAATGCGAGAGCGAACGATATGGTACGACGGAAGACAGCGCACAGTGATGGATACGGATATGGAACTCAATACAGCTACTCTACAACAGCACGGCGAAACAGTTCCCGGTTATCGTCTTTCAGAAATCGGAGGTGACAAACAGTACAAACCGGGAAATCAGCGAATCCAAATTCCTGGAAGTTTGGAGCATCAGAAGGCTGTCATCTCTGCTGGAAATGCATTTTTGCATGCTCAAGACAATAAGGACAAGGACAAAGGTGCCCCAACATCCAACAACGGTATTATGCCCCCAACCCTCTCTCAGCGACATTACAACCCGTTGCTCGGTCGGTGGACAGATGTCCCCTTGTTCAACTTCTGGGAGCCTTACCAGAAGTTGAATCAGTTCGAACGCTTGGAAAATCAATCTGACTACAACTTTGTCAATGCTCACTACGTCGACGAGTACAACTTGATTGTTCGTCAAATCTGCTCACGCTTTGGCGTACCTTTTGAATGGGTGATCGGAGGCAAGATTGGTTTAACTTCGGAGGTGGAGTTTTCATTGAAGCAGTTTGACACCAGCGTTAGAGCCTTGCAAACAAACTTGGAGTTGATTATTGCCCGGCTCTATATCGCCATCTACGGAGTAGATTTCATCGACAGAGTGAAGGCGAATTTCAACAAGGCTGCATTTGAAAGCGAGGCCGAAGAGAATAAGCGGGAATTGGCTGAAGAGGAAGAGGAAGAAAGGAACGGATCAGAACCGGGATCAAAGCGTCGCAAGAGAGATGGAGATGAGGAAGAGGATACAGAGAAACCTTCAAAGAAGAACAGAAAATTCTTCCTGACCGACGACGATATCGACAGGATCAAGGCGTTGGTCAAGGTTGTTGTACACTTTAACGAGAATCCTGTGATCACTCAGCAGGTCATCGACCATTTCGAAACAAAGGGCTATATCACAAGAGACACTGCGGCTCTTCTTTCCTTCCAGATTGCCGGTCTTCCAGAAAGCTATATTGCCACTGAGGAAGAGCTTCTCAAACAGGCCAAATTCAAACGGAAGCTCGACGAGTTACAAGCAGTTCAACCCGAGCAACCCAAAAAACCAGGAGAGTCGGGGTCCAAGCCGGATCAGTCAACACGGTCCAGCCCGAAAGAGAAGAAACCAGAGGCCTCAAAATGATGGATCGGCTACTCGTTTATTCCCAGTAAGACGGCTGTCTTGTCCAACGCTGTCACAAATGAATTAAACCACTTTGTCGAATCTACGTATTCTGTAGAAGAGGATGTTATCGTATTCTCTCCAGTGCTGTCGTGCCTTTGATTCCACACACAAAATCCGTTGTTGTCGTATGTCCAAGAATAGGAACGTTCCCTGTTTGTGATCATCCCTAGGTCGTTTCTGAAGAATCTCTGGTGGACTAATACTGCAGTAACTTTTTTGTATCCAATTAGATAGTGAAGTGTCAATCTCCAGCCCGCTTCATTGATGTAAGTGATAGCACTGCGTCCCAGGAGATAGGCAGCCACTTTCCAATTTCTCTGGTCTACTTCTTGTTTGAGGCGATTGAAAAAATGTTGTTGATTAGTATGTGCTTTGTGAAGAATGTACGTCCGATGTGATCGTTCTGAGATGAAAAGTGCAAGTCTATCTCTTTTCGCATCCATACTTTTGAGTGCATTACGACAAAAGAGAGTTTTAGCGTCTATCCATTATATCATGATTGCGCGGTCGCGTTTCAATGATATCATGATACGCGCATAACTAGGCCAGATTCGCATTTTTGCAGTTAGCAAAACGATGGAGGCAGAGCCCATCACCCCGCTCGATCTGGCCGCTGATCTCCCCGTGCCTAAGAGAAAGCGTCGCTTCTCCCCGAGAAAGACGGCCATGACCGAGAAGATCCTGTTACATCTGGAACGGAGTGACCTCGATGACAGTCTGATAGAAATGTTCCATAACGGAAATCTAATTCATTTCGGGTTTGACGAGTTCTTGATCTTCTCCAACTACGACTTGATGAAAAAGGCACTCGAGTTCACCCGGTCATCCAAGTTCAACGACGACCCGGTACTTGTGAATCAAGTTTTCGTACCTCTCATTAAGCGGAGACTCGGAGGAGATTTTCCTTGGTTCGATGTGCTCGCCAAGGATATGCAGACTTTTGCCATACAACATATTTGGAATTGGTCTGTGGAAGATAACGACTACGACTATGAATTGAACAGCATAGAGAGATCGTTTCCGCACGATCATGCAGCAATTCGACTTTACGTTCTCGCCGCCCAAGCAATGCCTCTCGAGATTCAGATGGCGTTGACCAAATGCTTCTGGCTCCTTGAACTGTTCAACGCGTCCAGCAACAACTGGGTCTACAGTGTGTCTGAGACTTTACTCTGTAAACGAGCCTACATGGTGCTGGATGCGATGGCGGTACAACCGATCGACAATAGCTTTGTCCGCTTCCTGAAGCAGCTCTTCTTCTACAGACAAGTGAAGCTGGGCATTGCCGACGTCCGCGGAGCTCAAAAGAATCGTAGAGCTCGGCTGGAGAAGAAAAATTTCACTCCGGAGACGATAAGCAATAACTTTAACGCTATGATCTCGCTGATCAGATTCCGCTACGGCTCTTTCGGATATTTCAAAGAGTGTCTCAACTTCCTCAGTACCAAAATGACAGAAGATTTCCAAATCACGGAGCAACCTTGCACCACCAGAGCTCGGATTGGTTTCTGGATTAAGGCAGTTCTTAGCGAGTCCAGATTCGGAGTTCGCAACTACTACCCAGACATCAAAGAGATTTTACTGAGTCATCTTTTGCTTCGTCTCGGCGAGTATTACAACATCTCCGTGAGATCGGGAGACAAGCTGAAGATCAGACTGATCGCCTACGTTCCGGATATGGTTGAGGGCGCTGCCTCGATTCCGGTGCCCCATGGCATCTCCAAAGAAGCTGTAACTGTACAACTTCCGCTTTCAGATAATTTATCAGCTCCAAAGCTCGACAAACCGAGGCTAGAGTCAGACATGCTGACGATCAAGCAGACCCCGAAACCGGCAAACTTCGTAGAGATAGTCAAAAAGGCAAGAGAACGGGAGAAAGCGAAGCGTAAGAAACAGAAAGAAAAGGAGAAGCGGCATAAGAAGAGGCAGAAAAGACGCGATAAGAAGCACAAAAAGAGAGACAAAAGTCCTAAGAGATTGCCTTGGATTGCCTCTCCAGTGAGAACACTGGCTGACTATGGTGATGCGGATGATCTGTATTAAAATTTACTGTAGCTTATCGATCGCAACTAGGGCGTAGACATCTCCGTTCAAACAGAGTACAAAAATCGTATCATGAGTCATGGCAGTGAGCTGTTGTTGACGAGTCTGTGAGATGGCTCTGCCAAAAGAGGGGACAGCGACATAGTTGGTGAACAAATGCTTACCAGAGGCAAACTGTGACACTGTGATGATTCCCTCGTTGGACAGTAAAACACAGAGCTCTCCAAACACTGAAATAGAGACGATGGGATTGAAATCGTGAATTTGGCACATGACATTCTGTGGTCTCTTTTGGTTGGCTAAGAAGTTTGCATTGTTGCTGATTGCAAGTCGTTCTGGTGAAAAGTGCAGGTAATCTGTTCCCACAAATGCCTCATTTGAAATGGGAATTGCATCTCCCAGAGTTGATCGACGAGGAACCAACACCGCTTCGTTGTTGATCTGTTTGACTGTATCTGTTTCAGGATCAATCTCCCAGATCTCTAGAAACTTGTCCTTCTTTCCGATTGCAAACGCCAGCCCGTTCAAACAACCCATTGTGTAGGACTGTTCAGAGGTGCCTCTAGCAACGATCGGTAGCTCGGAGTTGGCTTTGAGCAACACGAAGCCAAAGTTCTCTCCAGTCAAGAGTATGTGACTGTTTGTCGCAGTGAGTGAGCGGATGTTGTTTCGCAAACAGATGTTATCTCTTTTCTCGAGATCTGCCTTCGCAAGCTCAGATGCACAGACCTTGGTCTTGACTGTCTTGTCAAAGTAGATGTTAAACACTCGGAGGGTTGAATTGTCGACAACATAGAGAACGCCTGAGAAGAGAAACCCGATCTGGAATTGATCGATTTTGATTCCAGTCTTCTGCCAAGAGGCATCCTGATTGAAATGCAACAGAGATATGACCGAAAGCTCGCCTCCAGTGTCGACAAAATCGGTGTCCATTATTGATATTCGCTGGTAGGGCTGTCTCAGAATCACGGCAAACAGTTCATTGATGGCCACGGGAAATGAGGGGAAACCCTTGTCTGAAACCTTTGCCCGCTTTTCACCCGCTGATGTCTTGTGATTGAGTGGGCGACCGTTTTTTCCAGGTTCTTGACAGAAAACGCGAAACATCTTACGCTTGTAAAACTCGTGAGTCTTGTCGACCTGGTTGTAGAACTCTGTCCAATTTGTTTCACGTCCAGAGTAGAGGCTGTAGATGTACTTCTCAGTTTCACAGTTGGGCCATCGAGTACGACAGACGCGTTCCGGGTCCAAGAGGACACCTTCTTTGGCAGCGATTGTTTGCCAAGGATGCTGACCTCGGGTGGCAATCCGAATTTTAGGATTGTCCCTTTTCTTTTTGGCTGAAATTCTTAGATTTTCAAAGTTGAGCTCCTCCATTCTTTGTGCCCAGTTTCGAGTGCTCTTCTCGCGCAGAGGCCTTGCATTCTATTTATCCATGAGAACTGGAAAAAGGCGGAATATATTCTAGAGATAGACGACTCTCAGTGAGACGTAAAAGATAGGACTGGATGAAGCTCTCTTCTGTGTTTCTCCTAGTACTCTCTTTGGGTTTAGCCTACTCGCAAATCCCCGATTGCAGTCTTGGATTCGGTCCTGGAGTTGCCCCCGATTTACTGACTCGGTGTGATAGAGCTGCCTCCTGTCAGATCTGCAATCGCAATCATCTCTCCTTTGACTGGCTCTGCTGCGAAGATTCCCAAGGTTATGTGGTGGAGCACATTGTCACTCCGTTCTTGATCCAGCTCTACTTCCGCAGTCCAACAGTGACCATCGGAGTGATCTTCTTCTTTGAAGTCCTGGAGAACATCTGGGCCTCGTTCTTTTTGGATAGCTATCTCAATTTTGAGACAGTCATGGGAAGCATCTTTGCTGATATTTTGCAAGGCATGACAGGATTCATGCTTGCCGCTTTGCTCACCTATGCCTTCAATCTTCCTCGATTGATCCCTAAAATAGAAACGGCCAAGGAATTGAAAAAGACTGCGCTGAGATTTGGTTTGATCATCTTAGCACTAATTCACATTCTCGCCTCCTTTATTGTCAGAGTGAGCTGGCCTTCTAGCTCGCTTGGAGCCTGGAACTGGGCAATAGTCATCAACATGGGAGTCCAGGCTCTCTTCTGGTTTCTACTCTATCCGTTCATCATCTATGGAAAGCGAACAACCCGATTGATCTGGAATCAGCAGTCAAAATTCCCGATTCAGAGAAGACGGATCTTCTGCTTCATCGTCGGTGCTGGTCTGATCGGAATTGAGCTGACTAACATTGGATGGCATTTCATGGCCAATGACTTTTTCCAAGCATGGGTGATAGTACTTCCCTTGCTTGTGATTGGGGTAGTGATCGCTCTGGTGATGGCTTTCCGAGAGCGGGATTGGAATATGATGCTCGAGATTTTTGGCTTCTTCTTGGCCATCGCTGCTGCCACTTTCTACATCGTCGGCGGAGTATTGGCCGTGGTTGGATACTCGATCGCTGCACTGGTTTTAGCGATTGTCGCCCTTTTGGCTGTTCTTGTGGCAGAGTATCAAATGAAAATGAACCCAGAAGACGAAGATAGAGAGTACATGGAGATGACCGCCACCGACTTAGGATTGAGATCAGTGATCAAGACCTAGAGAGTTTCCTCCTCGGAGAGATAAATTTCCCTTGGCTTTGCCTGTGTCGACAAAAGAAATCTGTACTTCATGCGTTCTAAAATAAATCATACATTTTTAAATCGATGTGGATCACTTTGACAGCGGGAGCCTGCTTTCTCTTGGAGTTTGGACTGGCAAGACTGTGTTATTGGATAACTGGAATCGACAGTCTAGTTCTTTTCCTTGTCATCTGGGTGTTGGTAGATTTCTTCATCTGGCTATTTGGCGAGTCAAACAAACCAGAACAAACCCTCTCCGGGGAGAGGCCTTTCTGGTTGACAGAGCTTGCCCGAAAGCAGGTTGGTTATCGCTTGGAAATGGAAGGAAAGAGTATCAATCTAGAGCGTAACTATCTCTTTGCAGTGCATCCGCATCATGTAATGTCTCTGTCTACGATGTTGAGTTTCATCTGGCCCAGCAAAGACGAGGAATTGATGCTCGCGCTTCTCAAATCTCCCATTCCGCTTGTGTCGGATACCATTCTGTCTATCCCCTTTCTCGGAGAATTCCTCAAGATTTCTGGTTGTCGCTCAGCAAGCGAGGTTAACCATTTGATTGGACGGAATGAAAGTGTTGCTGTTAACCCAGGAGGTACTCGAGAAATGGGATCAAACAGACACGGCGAAAAGAAGTTGTTGAGAATTATCAAACGCACCGGATTTTTGAAAGGAGCAATGGAGAAAGGGACCCCGGTTGTCCCGGTTCTGGTCCTCGGAGAAGAGAACTGTTACAGGCACTTTCACTCTATGGACTGGTTGCATATCTACTCAAAACCGCTCTTGGACTATCCCGCACCATTGCTCTCTGGTGGGAAATGGTTTTCCTTTTTTCCAAAAAAGACAGATAAAGTCACAGCCCTGGTTGGACAGCCCCTAGAAGCCGCTCCAGGAGAAACAATAGAAGAGTTCAAGCAGCGCTATGAGAACTCGCTCAAGTCAATGGCAGAGTCAAGGGGCTATCGAGTGGATTTCATAGAGTAAAGGCGACTCCTCTTTTATAGAATGGAACTGAGACCCATTCGAATTGCCAGAGTGTCCGACGGGGATACTGTTGTAGACACCGATGGAGAGAAGTATAGACTCTATGGAATCGATGCACCAGAGTCGTCGCAGCCTTTTGGACAGAACTCAAAAAAGCATATGGAGAACCTGGCCATGAAATGGGTTCCTCAGATCTACGTCCAAGAACACGGAAGAGAGAAGTATGGAAGGATGTTGGCAACTCTGTACGCAACAGACCATCCAACGCTACCTCAGCACAATCTCAACTATGTAATGGTCGAGGACGGTCTAGCCTGGACTTATCGCTTCAAAGATGAAGAGTCCAGGAGGCATCAGCCTGTGGTACCGACCTCTCTCGATGATTACGAAGTCGCAGAAGAGCAAGCCAGAAAAGAGAAACTTGAGCTTTGGAAAGATCCTCAGCCAGAAAGACCTTCAGATTACCGCAAACGAATCAGAGCCCAGAGAAAGAGAGGGAGGAGAAGCTAGACTAAACATTTTACTCCGTGTCTGTGATTGTCGGAAAGACGACTCGCTTTCTAGCTGCGGGTTTTGTACTGTCTGGTGGAGCAAGAACTTGAGCGGGCTCTTCGTCTACTTCTTCTATCCTGACTTTCTTCGCAGGACTCTTGGTCTTGGTCGGCAGAGGGATAGCGACAGGCGGGCTTCGACATTTGTTGCAATATACGCTATCCGTCTTGAACGACTCTCTTCGGCTGAAGTACTCTCCACATCTCACACACATTATCCGATACTCCATTCTTGAATTTCTTTTGTCTGTCAGAGTTTAACTGCTATCATGATATCATAGATGGGTAATTTCGCTGATATTACCCACTTGGCAAATTCAGTGAATTGGTTGCACAGAATGAACAGAAAGACTTGTTCAGTCCGTGGCGTGGATTGTGAATTGGTCAACAAACTCAATGACATGTTTGAATGCCTAGGATGCGGCTCCAAAGGTATGGTGAGCACAACATGCGAACGCTGCTGGAAACGCGAATGTTGTTTGGTCTGTCATGGACACGATCGCGAAGAAGTAACGTCGATATACTGTAAACCGTGTGCGTCTGAATTAAATTGTTCAAGGTAACTCATTGTTTATTATAATGTGACGATTATCATGATATCATCAATGGAGACTCTGATGATTGAACATTTCTACCAATTTCAGTGCCTTAATCCGCAGAATGAGCGACGAAACTCCGAGAAAACTACGTCGTTGTCACTGGTGCAAACGGACTGACCCGGGATGCTCTACCCTCTCTGATGATACAAAGCGTTACAGGGGCAAGTTTTACTGTTGTCAGTGTTCCAATCCACGTAGTGAAATGTCCAGTCCGCTGCTGTCTTGTGGAACTTGCATTCCCAAGCCCTTTGTTTGTACTTCTTGCAAGAGAACCGACTGTGGATTGCTGAATTGGAGATATCTGAACTGGCACTCGACTGGGATGGATTGCTGTCAATGTTTTCATAGCGAACAGAGAGGACGTATGGACTATGAGGCTATGTGCTATAGATGTCAAGAGCTCGAGAAGTTCGATTCTGAAGGAGAAAAGAGTTCTGAGAGTGCTAGTAGTCAAGACGAGGAAGAGGAGGACAACGAAGAAGACAGAGATGCTAGTCCCACTAGAAAAAAGAAAGATCCTCATGCATGCGAAGAACTTTCAGAATGTGACCTGGATGAGTACGGCACCCCTCCCGAAAAGGACACAGCATGTCCGAATTGCTTGAAATTCGAAGGCAAGCGAGCGAGTTGTGAATGCTGTGGAGGCGAATGTTGTCAGTTGTGTCACTACCACTACCTCACCCACAAGAACCATGGGACGAAGTGCGAAAACGGAGACATCCTTTGTGAGAAGTGCTATTATGAATGCGACTCTTCAAACGGAGAAACATGGCACAAGGAAGATGAGAACAGCGAAGAAGAAGAGGAAAAAAGAGACTCCAAATCAAAGGAATAAAGTATGAGATTTATTTTATAATTTTGGATGATAGACAAAGTACAGATTTACACTTACGCAGCCGCAGGAGCAATTGTAGGCGTCCCTCTGGCATTGGCTCTTGTTCAAAACCCTTCTATTTTAAATCAAATTTCCAATATTGTGTTGATTGCAACAATCGCTGTCGGGACATGGATATTGATTGTCTCGAATACTATCAATAGCAAAGAGGTATTAGAAGCCAGACCAAGAGTCCCAAGAGTGCGAAAGCCGAGAGAACAGAGACTTGCTTTCATCGTGGAAGAAGCCCAAGCGCCGGGACTCGGCCCAGCTGAGTCCGAGCAATTTGAAAAGCAGTGGGAACGTATGCTTGTTCATATCCGAGACGCCAACAATCAGCACCGCGAAGAGGTTCCTGCGCCGCCTCCTCCTCGACCAGTGGTCGCTGATGCAGAAGCCTTAGAAGACGACGCCGCGTGTGTTATATGCATGGAGAACAAGAAGACGACTTGCGCTGTTCCGTGTGGACACAAAATCCTGTGCAACTCATGTTCCAGAGAGGCAGATTTTGAGACATGTCCCATCTGTCGTGCTCCTTGCGAGAAGATTATCAGAGTGTACGATTAGAAGGATTTAATTGTCAGGAGTCGGATAACTAAACGTGTGTCTTTTGACGGGCGGTAAATCGAGCCCACGACGTCCAAATAGATAGTCGTGGTTGTAAGCCGATTCAGGCGCTCTCATATCAAACAAGAGCTTTCCCACCTTTCTGGAAAGATTGAGATTTTCAGAGATGTGAGATCTGAATACCGGCTCTGGAAGGGGTTTTGGAAAATGCTTAAGATGTTGGCACTTGTCCAGTGATCTGAGCGCTTTTCCGAGTGCATCCACTGTCAAAACCGACAAATAGCCAGCCCATTGAGGAAAGCGTAGGGAATGTCTCAGAGTTGATCTCCATGTACCGAGGCTATTCTTTGAGTATCCAACCCGTTTGGGCCATTCGATTCCTCTGGAGCTTTGCGTGAAAATGCCGAACATCCATGCAAGGTTGAGACGGTTGATAGTTGCATTGAGATCGGGAGACGAGGCAATCAAGTCGATTTGCTCTTCAACATCGGCGATAGTGGGAACAGTGTTGGACACAATCGGACTTTCCATGCGCTGACAACCTCGAGGTCTGTTCTCTTCGCGTATCACTCGTGCTTGGTGCAGATAATAGTACAGCCTCAGAACATGGCACTTGAGTTTGTTCGGATCGTTGATACAGTTTTCAGGAAGTCTTTCATGAGTGGGTGAAAAGTGGATACATTCGTGACAATCAGGGCATGTCAAGAGTGAATCTTTCAGAATAGGCACCTGTTTGCTTTGGTAGTGTAGGTGCCAGTAAGATGGGTCTTGCCCCGCATTGTCAGCTTCCGCACTGTCGAGTGGAGTAGAAGCCGGCTCAGAGTCTGCTCGTGGCTGGCTTGGAGAGGATAAGGTTGGGGAATGTTGCTGACTCGAAAAATCGGGACAGGATTGAGCCTGAGAAGAAGGAGAGGCGAGTCCGCTTTCGATCTGTAGAGATTCGGGCTCTCTCTGCGATGCGATTTCGCGTTCCTCGCTTTCAGTCACTCCATCTTCCAAGCCAAGAAAGGCAAGCTGGGCCTCCATCCACTCAAAGGAGGCTGTGTTCTTGACTCGGAGTGCATCTTTCTTGATTTTTGTTGCCGCCAGGGCGTTAGTTATATCCGCGTCAATGCTTGCTGAAAACACTTTCTTGTCTTCGAGCAATCGAGAACGTATCCTCTGGATCTCCTCTTCAGCCTCTTGTTCAAGTTGTAGAATAGTATAAGCCTTCTGCTCCTCTAGTCCGGAGAGGGTCGCCTTCTCGGTGTTCTCCAATTCGACAACGGATTCGGTGAGACGAGCAAGGAGTTCAAGGCGTTCTTGTTTCTTGCGTTGAATTGAATCCCTCAACGCTCTTCTGGATAGAATTCCTTGGCGGGTTGGTATCTGAAGAGTGAAACTCTCTTCGGGATTCTCGGGATTGATGAGCTTCAATTCACTCATATAGATCGATGGCTTCTTTCGTGTAGGCGAGGCATCTCTTGTCAAGTTTCTCAGTGCTAAGTTGCTCATTGTCTTCGCTTGTGGACTGGTTTGCAGGAGCAGATGGTCAGTATATCATGAACTGTGATCACGGTATCATGATTGTGAAGTCATGGTATCATGTTATCCAACGGATTCTCGTTTTATCGTTCTAAATAACAAGCACAGCCCGGAAACAGAATTTCAGTGATGAGTTTTTTTAATCGCTGGGACATGTGATAGTGCAGCATTCCGGACATCCCGAGAGCTGTTCCCAAGTGTAGGGAAAGGTCGAAGGGATTGGGGTACTGGTTGGTATTGGAGTGATATGACTCTGTGATGGTTGTGAAGGAGAAGCAGTTCCAGATTCGAATGGAGGTGGAGCGTTCTCCACGACGACTTCGACAGGTGTCGGTGAGGGTAAAGAAGAACTCGATTGAGAAGTTCTTGTTTCGGTTGATGATATGCTTGTATGCGACATCTCAATAGGAGATGGAGACGGTTGTGGAAGCGGAGATGGAGAAGGGATAGGATCCGGAGAAGGAAGAGGAGAAGGTATTGGAAGAGGCAAAGGAAGAGGAAAAGGAAGAGGGGAGGGCAGTGGAGAAGGAAGAGGAGAAGGGAGGGGCGAAGGCAGAGGCGAAGGTAATGGAAATGGTATCGGAGATGGAAGCGGAAAAGGAAGAGGCGAGGGCAACGGGACAGGCTGTGGAAGAGGCAGCGGAGAAGGGAGAGGAAGCGGAGACGGAAGAGGCTGAGGACTAGGTGAGGGGAAAATGCAAGAGCCAGAATTAACTTGACAAGTGCATGTCCCTAAAAGAGCACATCTGTTCTGGAGGACTACGCCACTTTGACCTAAACATACAGCGGTTAGAACGACACAGAGACAGATATCAGATGTGACACAGTCTGTATCGACATTGCATCCGACCGACGTGTTCACGGAGCAAATCCCGAGAAACACGGCTCCGATCTGATCGATCAGAAGCAGAGTCAGGAGGTTGAGATGCCTCATCCTAACAAGAAGTTGCTTGGACGTCCGAGAAATAGTTCTCTATATTTCTGTTCCATCAGATTAAAGTGCAAAATTTTAATCTAGTTCTTTGGAATCCGAAAGACTCAAAATGCCCACAGGACCGGAGAGTAGATTTGCTCCTCCAATTTACAAATGGAGTGATGCCCCAGAGTTCAGAGTGTTCCTGTCGGAACTGGCAGATGAACTTTCTGACCGGCTTGAGAAGCTAGCCTCAGTGACTGCATACGCAAGAGTGCTCAAACTTCATGAAATGAAAGACGACTGGGAATCTTGGTTCTTCAACACCTATTTAACGCGGAGTTTACTTTTTTCACGTGCTATTGGTTGCGTTCTTGAAGAAAATGCGTCAAAATGTAGCAAAGTTATTGAAACTATACGAGCATCTCCCTACTCTGAAATGTTCTTCAACGACAACGACGATCCTGAAGTGAAGCGCATGCTACAAGTAGTCCGTGGAACGGAATAATAAAATTTACAGTAGAAGACTCTCTCGTATCCTGTTTGGCATCGGTTCTCTTAGAAAAATGAACAGGCCAATCATGCCGAGAAGTACCATTGCAAGCACCAGAGCAGTAGAGTTTGTTTGTTCTTGTGAGGCAATCAGCCAGTCTTCAAAGCGAGTATCTTGGACATTGTCTTGGGGCATTGGGATTGTATCTATGCCCAGTGAATAAATCTCTGAACTCTTGACTGATACATATATCGTCTTTATTTTTCCCTTTTAACCGCGACTGCTATCTTCTCTGTTCAGAATATGGAAATCGCCAATCCACTGCAAAGAAGAATAAACTCCCTCACAAAACATGCTCGAATCTGACGTCGCAAATTTTGAACTGGTAGTCGAGTGTCCTGCAGAGTGTTGGCAGCACTGCGAGGATCGAGTTGGGCACATGATGCTGTACACAAGCATTATCTGGTTGGCCGCGTTTGCTCTATTCGATCTACTCAAAAATTATACCAGAAGACGGAGGAAGACAGCTCGAAATGAAGCGAGGACCCAACCCGACGACAAGTCATTGATAAGCTGCGAAGATCGCATCGTCAAAGCATTGATTTAAAGATTAATTTTTTAGGTTTTGACACACATGATATCATGAGTGAGATAACCAAGGACGAGTACTGTCTTGTCTGTTCAGAATATGAAAATCTCTATTCCGTTGTCATGAGTTTCAACGCTAACAGAATTTCACTCTGTAGACAAGCATCCGAGGGACATGCTCGAGTTTTCGGGATGCGAATAGCAACTCGTCTTGAGCTCACAAGTCCAGACGCCATTCATTTGAGGCTGAAGGCTGAAATCGGGAAAAGATGCTGGCAGAGGAGCTCAGGATGGAGAGACACTGACGGAGAGCATACAGCATACAGGCACACAAAGAGTCATTGGAGATTGTATCTCAATTATCGATACAAACGTAAGGGAGTTTTTATACGACTTATGAAGAGGTGGGCAAGTCCGAGTGAGCAAAATGTTGTAAGAGAGACTGTAAAATTATGGGCAGTCGAAGGAATGTTATTTTTGGTTTCAGATGAAAGAACTTCAACCTTGGGCCAGGCTCGCGATGAGGACATCGACAACAATGAAACGGATGCAACTCAATGGCTAGTCACATTCGAACAAAAGTTGGATGAAATAGAAGCACTGTCAGATGTAGTCATTAAATATAAGTCCGGGGTTTAAAATTTATTCAGAGGCTACTTTCTCTCCGTCTTCTTCTTTTTGAGGCTCTTCGGATTTCTTCTCTTTCTTGGGCTTCCTCACTGCTTTCGCTTTGGCAGCCTTGGGCTTGGCAGTTTTCGCTTTCGCCTTAGGTTTTGCAGCAGAGGCCCCCTTCTTCACTGTCTTGTCTTTCGGAGACTGGTCCCGTTTCTTCACTGCTCGGGGCTTCTTCTTGGCCAGAGCTTCTATGCGGTCGAGCTTCTCTTCCATACTCTTCAGCTGCTCCTCGATTCGATCCAACCTCTTGGCCCTAAAACCAGGCGGAGTGGTAAAAGCAGTTTCAGTTTCAGCGACTGGGTCGGGGTTGGAGAAGCTTGCTTCGGGAACTTTGTCACTCATTTTGAAGAATCGATGCAAGTGAAACTGTCAGCGAAGATAGTTTGCCTTTGACAAAAGATAAATTCCATTTTATTTCCGGGTAGATTTCTTTTAACTGTGAAAATTGGGGCATCTGTCATACACTTATATCAGATGAAAACTCCCAGCGAAAACCTTCTTCCGTTTGACAAACTCTTGGAAGATCCCAAGTTCGGTGGCTTCCTTAGAGAAAATCCCCTGCTTCTACAGCAGTATCACGAGGGATTACTATCGATGAAAGACGCTTTGGAAGGCTTGCAAAAGGAGAGCAAATCGAGAACAAGACGGGACGAATCACCCAAGCGCAAAGAGAAGAAAGAGACTATCTGTCGTTGCAGCGATCCCGTTGTCGATTCCTCCAAACGCTTTTGCAGCCATTGTAAAACCTGGGTATGCGAACACTGCTATTATGAGATGATCAATGACTGTCTCGATCTCGACTCTTGCGTCAAATGCATGAAGTTGAGTGCTGATCCTACGCCGCGAAATTTCGGAAGACCCAGAGGCTGTGGAAAGATCTATTACAAGAAGTATCTCGAAGAGGAGCAAGCCAAGCATCCACGTGAAGAGGATTGGAGAGACTATTGAGAAGAAGATAAAGAGAATTGCTCTGTTCAGTCTAGATTTATCGGATTTGTTTGTGTACCTGCTCGCTGATTCCCTTCCGGAGAACTTCTATCGGAGAGGATAGTTTCGTCATGACTCGGTAGAAAATCTGACCATCCTTCCATAATTGCTTGCGTTGAAATATCAAGCATCTGCCGAAATGCTATATGATGAAACGTGGCCAGTTCTGTTGCCCTCTTTGCTAAAGGAGCAGTCACCTCCTCATCTTCGTATTCGTTTTCACGCTGTTTTTCTCTGATAACCTTTAGATTACGCTCAAGTTTTCCATTGAGATAGAGAAGGTGACAGTACCGATCCAGTCGAGATTGACGATGGCTGAAGTGTAATGGTAACATGATATGTGGTCGGAAGGTCTTGAGGACGGTGTTGTAGATTCTGTAATGTGTTGAAATTTGCAATGGTTTGAGACCATCTGAATCAAGGACATCATCTGATGACTCCGGTTCCATGCTGATTCTAGGCTGTCAAGCTAACAATTCGGCAATCGCATCTCTCCACCGACGAGATCGAAAAATCCGGGTAATTGGGGACGGAAAAAGCTCATTCGAGCGTTGTTCAGAGTATTTGTAATATCGGAAATGCAGATTCTACGATTGGATGAATCTCTGCCTGTTCTGGAAATCACGGAACAGGTTTTATTTCTCACTCGAACCGTGTCAAGGATAGACAAGAAGCTTGAAGAACAAACTCGGGCACTTGGAGAACTAATAGAAGATCATGCAGAGTTATTAGAGAAGCACACAGGACTATTGGAGAATCACGAGAATCAACTCGGCGATCTGCGCAAGCAGATTGAAGAGCTTAGAAAAGCAAATCTAAGAAGAGATAACAGTCCCAAAGAAAGGAAGAAATAAAATCTATGACAACAAATCACAGAGTTGCTCAAAAAGTCTGGAACCAGGACAATGCTCAGTCGAGATTTCTTGACCGTCTATCCAGTTCTTGCTCTTGCGTTGGGACCAAAGGAACGAGATGCTCTTATGCGTCATCTTCCACGAAGCTTGCTGAAAGGCTTTATCTTTGCCCATCATGTGAAACTAATGGAAATGCATTGGACACCGTTAGCTTCTATTACAGAATTTAAAGAGGGAGACACATGGATAGAGATTTGGACAGCTCAAAATAGCGAGCTATGCCTTCGATTTGAGCTTGTCTCTCTGAACGACTCGTCTGATGATTTCCAGTACGCGGTTGAACATACCTGGTTCTCATCGAGCTTTGCTTTAAAACGATTCTGCGATATTGAACTATGGCTCGTTTCGCTGAGGGATGTTTACAAATACATTTTAATCCGAGTTCAGATCTTGGATCTGTTTACAGCCCGCGGGTGGAGAGGTATCAACGGACAATGGACAAGTCCAAGCACGAACTATGTCTGTGCCAGAATTTCTACGCCAGAAGGAACACTGTGGGAGTTCAGAGAGAATGGGGAGTCACACAATCGAATCGTTGGCTTTTTTCTGGTGGATTCTGGGGGTCAAACAGTATACTATGTGATACGCTGTTCCTATTTAGATTGGACGCTGAACAGAGAATGGAATTCTGGTAGTCTGATACTAAGACATGAATGGTTGGAACTTTTTTCAACTCAGATACAGACTCTTTCAAACTTTTAATTAAAGCTCAGAGGGAATGACATGTCGGTAACGCTATAGATGAGCTTCTGTCAGTAGCTTTTCAGCGAAGCAAGACAGCCAAACCGAAGGACTTGTAACGGTGATGAGAATGGTGAAATTTCTGCTCGTGCCGAAGTGTTTCAGTACCTCTTTGACTGTCATTTCAATCCACTCTGGTCTCTCGGCTTTGGCCGGAGTTGAAAAGAAGTCCAGCGATAGCTTTTCTGGATTTTTGTGGTATTCCGGGACAACTCTGTGAACCGTGGAAGTCGGATCTAATCTGAGTACGCAATCTGCAAACAACTTCTCCACTCTCTGTTCCAGACGATTGCAATCTGCTCGAGTCATCTCTGGCTGTGGTTCTTTGTTTGCATCAATCTTGGCAATTGAAACACAGCTCAAACCGGGTCTGACTTCGATAATCGACACTAGTTCCTTTTCTGTCATTAGTATTTAGCTTGTTCGGCAGTTTTTGTATTTCTAACGAGGCTGGATAAAGAGCAATTTATTCGGGATTATTAATCAATCTGTGAAACTCTTTCATCAATTGACCCAACTGGTCTTCGAATCGATCACGCCTTAGTTCCACCGTTCCGAGTTGTTCATTAGTCTCTCTATTGAGCAGAGTACATCGTAGACGATTGCCATGCTCTTTGCTCGTCCAAGTGAGTAGAGTGTATTTGTGATCAGAACGTACCCATTCGATTGTACTCTCAAAGCCTTTGCCCAGGAATTGCTCTGTCTCCCAGGAAGTGTAATCCAATACATTGTCATCCGCGTGGCTCGGATCCAGTTTGTAGAAGGCGTGATAATGACGGTGGGTTCCAAACTTCCAGAAAATTGTATCGAATGACTGTCTGACAAGGGTTGATATTGCCATTGTGACTCTCAGGCGTTCATCAGTCCCGGGATCTGGCAAAATGTAAAAGAGTCGCTCTTCGCTCATTCTGGATGATTTTTTTCATGTCGAGATGTCATTTAAACAATATTTCTAATAGCAAGCTCTCTTTTCCTGCTCTTTAAAATATTTTTGTTTAAAATGCCATACCAACCCGAGAGAATCAAAGAGTTTGTTGAATGGATCTCAAAATTACAAATCCAGACAGGCGGGAGATTCGGCTGGTTCGGTTCCGAGACCGACGGTCTGGCAGTCATGCTTACCGTGCTTGAAGATACAGAAAGTCGCAGAGTCAAATTTCTCAACATGGGATTTCACACCTACGTGCTCCCATTTATCTCGAATAGAATGGCGCTTTGGGATTTAGAGGTGTGGTTTGAAGGACAGGATCCCGGAGGACTTCCCCGATACAGAAGCTTCTCTACCGTTGAATTTCTAGAGTATGCAACACAGCAGCAAAGACGATTGTATGAACAGTATCTGAGGAACTGGAGAAGAAGTAGGATATTCGAGGAATGCAGTTTTTATTACTTTTGTATCTTTATCCTGTCGCCTGTTATATCATTATTTGAACAAATGCGTCACATGTAATTAAATTGCTGTTTGATCTCTTTAGTTTTTAGGTACATCTGGTCGTGTTGGTCCGAATATCGACAATTTATCTCCATTTGCCAAGACCAATCGAATCTCTACGGGGTTGAAGCCGCCACAAAGACAGCCGAATCCATGCAACATCTCATCGATTTGAAATTCGCTTGAATTGAATACGAATTGTGTATTAGCTTCCCAGTCTCGCATTCGACTCGCCTCCCATGCTGACAATTCTTTTAATAATTCATTCCATGTCTCCTTGCTCACTATTGGCATGTTTTGGACTGTCAATCTTTTATGTGTAGTGGATGATTAATCTGGCAGACATTATATCATGACAGAGATGATATCATGATTCATTTAAGTATTGCACGCGATCCTCCTTTTCACTCAGTCTCTGGCTTGGCTGGTGAGTTTTCTTGTGTTCTGGCCAGTCCTTCTTTTGACATCCAGTGCTGCAATAGAACGCCTTTTGACACTGGCACCTGTTCGTTGTGTGTTTCATACAGACCCTACAAATCTCAATCCGAGGGGGTGGTTCTTGACGCAGAGGAAGGCCCAATGGATTTGCCGGCTGGCCCTTGAACCGGGTTTCATTCCACTTGATTGGATCCAGGAGTGGCTTATCTCTCCAGTATGTCCAAAAGTCTTCCCGTCGTTGCATCTGGACCTTGGCTAATCGCTCCTTGACAATAGGACCTCCTTTATCAGTGCGCTTCTTTTGAACTTCCTCTGACAGTTTCACGGCTTGCTCATAAAGTAATCGATTCGGGCCCATAGTCATTTTGCATTCGTGAACAGCCCCTGGATAAACATTCAATTCTCCTGACATCTTATCAAAGATAAACTAAGCCATGTAATAAAATCTTAAATTACATCCTCCGTGACCAAAAATGCGCAAACAAAACATGGAAGAGTCTGCAGCTTTCCCGTTTTTTTTCGATTTCCTCTTACTCACGTATCTTGTATTTTACGGAACACTCTTTCGATGGATTGTCACTAAGCTGAGGCGTGTCGTTAAGTCGCGATCAGTCAATGCAAAGAAATGGATGCTGATGGCACTGTTGATCCCTTTCACCTGGTTGGCCAGTTCCATCATTATCCATCTATTCAGCTTTGAAAAGTGGCATCTCTACGCATGGTTTACATTTCTATCCACTGCCCAATATCTCCGCTTTGAGTCGAGGATGCTTGCTCAAGAGGATTGAACCTGGTCCAGATGCTTTGAATAAATCACCTCGCGATAAGGCTAAGAAACCTCTATGCAAAAATATTATGCAAATAAAACAGCATTAAAAATAAAAGACATGGATACAGCATTCAGTTTTTGGCCTTTTCTGGAAGCGATATCAGTGAGCTCTCTAATTGCCTGGAGATTTCTGTACATGTCTACTACACCCTCAGTCGACACATGGCCCAACAAAACAACGTCAGAGGAGATAAAGGTCGATGATCCCAGACATTCAGAGTATCTCGAACACGTTCGACAAGAGCTAGTCAAAGTTCAGAGAGTGGTCGACGCTCTGCAAGCGTTAAAGGCAACGGCAAAAACTCCCGCGGAGTGTCAAATCAACAATGCTCTAGTTCTGATGTTTAAGAAATTTATGACACCGGTCGGCATGATGCTGGGAATGATTGAATCCATCCACGGAGAATGCCTGGACACAGAACGCGGGAAGCAGGCAAAGACAAAGGAAGAGTATCACGCAGATCTATATTCGTTGGTCATGACAGTCAAAGCACAGTTAGCTACGCTTTGAGATAATGAACGATCCGCATGTAAAAATTTTGAATATCGTTTTCTGATTAATACACTTTTGGTGCGTTTTCCAGTAGTCGCACTCTCCAAACCGAATCAAAACACAAGAGATGCGAGAAGTTGACAGTTCCGACGAGAAGAAGACAAACCCCTCCAGCGGGCTGATTCGATTGACGCATTTCTATTCAGGAGTGGCAGAGCTTCTTCTTGTTGTCGCTTCCTATAGTGAACTGGTGTTCCTCGAGGTCCACATCCAACTCATCATAACCGTTCTCTACATGTCCCTGCTGATCTACTCCCTTCTCCTGCGAGAATCGTTTAAATGGTTTCTCCTTCTCAGTTGGATTATCTGCTGTGCTGATCTAGGTTTTTTGATATTCCAATTGTTCAACATCTCCCTCAACATAGACTGGACAACAAAGAAATTCCGAGTGGTTTTCAGTGTTGTAGTTCTCGT